>ULTW01020945.1_pt1 | contig 111708 bp, 100 predicted proteins | sample 1957961 | NCBI WGS metagenome assembly ULTW01 (sample SAMEA4835744, study PRJEB28245) | human gut metagenome | biome: gut microbiome; material: fecal sample | place: Denmark | collected 2008 | reverse complement strand
TTTCTGGTTCTCTCTAATGGATATTCTCTTCCAGCCAAGGTATTTCCTCCTTTTAGAATCTGTAGTGAGCAAATGCTTTATTAGCCTCTGCCATTTTATGCATGTCTTCTTTTCTCTTAACAGCTGCGCCAGTGTTGTTAGCAGCATCTAAGATCTCGTTAGCCAGTCTGTCTTCCATAGTCTTCTCTGATCTCTTACGTGAGAACATTGTAAGCCAACGGAGACCTAAAGCCTGACGTCTGTCAGGACGTACTTCGATAGGTACCTGATAAGTAGCACCACCAATACGTCTTGCTTTTACTTCCAGAGAAGGCATGATGTTGTTCATAGCCTCTTCGAAAGTTTCAAGAGCCGGTTTACCGGATTTCTCTTCTACTTTAGCAAATGCTCCGTAAACAATCTTCTGTGCTACACCTTTCTTACCGTCTAACATGATGTTATTGATAAGCTTTGTAACCACTTTGCTGTTGTACATAGGATCTGCTAATACGTCTCTTTTCTGAATATGTCCTTTACGTGGCACGGTTCTTCCCTCCTTAATTATTATTAACTAAATCATAGGTACTCACATATAACCACTAATGTGTACGTGCGGTATTGTCTATGCACACAATGTGTGATAATCGAATCCCAACACTAAATTAGTCTGTAACCTGTGGTACATTTGAAACCAAGCCGGATTATTTAGCCTGTTTTGGTCTCTTAGCGCCGTATTTGGAACGGGCCTGCTTTCTGTTAGCAACTCCTGCTGTATCCAAAGTACCTCTGATTACGTGATAACGTGTACCAGGAAGGTCCTTTACTCTACCACCTCTTACTAAAACAACGCTATGCTCCTGTAAGTTGTGGCCTTCACCCGGAATATAAGATGTAACTTCGATTCCGTTTGAAAGACGAACTCTGGCGATCTTTCTAAGAGCTGAGTTAGGTTTCTTAGGAGTAGCAGTCTTAACAGCTGTACAAACACCACGCTTCTGTGGTGAAGAAACATCAGTAGCTTTCTTGTGAAGGGAGTTGTATCCTTTCTGAAGAGCAGGTGCTGTTGATTTCTTTACAGATGTCTGACGTCCTTTTCTTACTAACTGGTTAAATGTTGGCATTCTTTTTCACCTCATTTCTTGTAGTTTGATTTTCTATGCGCACAAAAATAAATGCAATTTCATGCACACTCGTTTAGTATAGGTTCTCATTTTCCCTTTGTCAAGTAGTATTCCCACTTTTTTCTTTCTTATCGGGCAAAGAATGTGCGACAGCACATTCTCGCGCCAGGCGCGGTCGCCTGCGACATATTTCTTATCCGCGCGAGTGCGCATCTATGCAAGCTCGCTTGCTTTTGCCATATAGGAGATTTCAAAGGAATTTCCTATGCAGTAAGAAACAGGGCTTTCCGGTCATTTCCCGGAAAGCCCTGTCAAATTCTGCTTTATTCTGTTACATTTTCTGTTGTTTCTTCTGTTTTGGCAGCTTCTGTATCTTCTACCTGCTCTGCAACATCTTCCGCAACATCATCGAAACTTACTTCATCATCAAAGGAGATCTCGTCCTCCGGATCCTTATCTGTACTTAAGACTACATTTCTGTATCTCTTCATACCGGTTCCTGCCGGGATCAGCTTACCGATGATTACGTTTTCTTTCAGACCGATCAACGGATCAACCTTACCCTTGATAGCTGCTTCTGTCAGAACCTTTGTTGTTTCCTGGAAGGAAGCGGCTGACAGGAAGGAATTTGTAGCAAGGGCTGCCTTTGTAATACCAAGCATTACCTGACTGCCTTCTGCCGGCTGTTTACCCTGTGCAATCAGTTCTTCATTCATATCTTCGAAGTCAAGTACATCAACTAAGATACCCGGTAAGAAATCGGAATCTCCGTTGTTCTCGATGCGGATCTTCTTCAGCATCTGACGTACGATCACTTCGATATGCTTATCTGCGATATCAACACCCTGCAGACGGTATACACGCTGTACTTCACGGATCATGTAATCCTGTACTGCACGGATACCCTTGATCTTTAACAGATCATGCGGGTTAACACTACCTTCTGTCAGTTCATCACCGGCTTCGAGTTTTGTACCGTCTAAGATCTTGATACGTGATCCGTAAGGGATCAGATATGTCTTGCTTTCGCCTGTTTCTTCATTTGTAACAATAATCTCACGTTTCTTCTTTGTATCCTTGATCGTAGCAATTCCGCCGAACTCAGCAATGATCGCAAGTCCCTTTGGCTTTCTCGCTTCAAAAAGCTCTTCGACACGAGGAAGACCCTGTGTGATATCATCACCGGCCACACCACCTGTATGGAAGGTACGCATTGTAAGCTGTGTACCAGGTTCACCGATTGACTGGGCGGCGATAATACCTACTGCTTCACCGACCTGTACGGCTTCACCTGTTGCCATGTTGGCACCGTAGCACTTAGAGCAGATACCGTTGTGGCAGCGGCAGCCAAGGATCGTACGGATCTTGACCTGCTCGATCGGATTACCATCTTTATCTACACCGACGCTCATGATCTTGCTTGCTCTGCTTGGTGTGATCATATGGTTTGCCTTTACGATCAGATTACCGTCTTTATCTTTGATATCTTCGCAGGAGAAACGTCCTGTAATACGGTCTTTCAGACCTTCGATCGTTTCTTTTCCATCCATGAATGCTTTTACATACATACCGGGGATTTCGCTGCGGTTTTCACTACAATCTGTTTCACGGATGATCAGTTCCTGTGAAACGTCAACCATACGTCTTGTCAGGTATCCGGAATCGGCTGTACGAAGCGCTGTATCGGACAGACCCTTACGGGCACCATGCGCTGACATGAAGTATTCCAGTACGTCAAGACCTTCACGGAAGTTTGACTTGATAGGCAATTCGATTGTACGACCGGTTGTATCTGCCATCAGTCCACGCATACCTGCAAGCTGTTTGATCTGCTGGTTGGAACCACGGGCACCTGAGTCAGCCATCATGAAGATGTTATTGTACTGATCCAGACCCTTCAGAAGAACATCTGTCAGTTCCTTATCTGTCTCGTTCCATGTTTCAACAACAGCTCTGTATCTTTCTTCTTCTGTAATAAGACCACGGTTGAAGTTCTTTGTGATCAGGTCAACTGTCTTCTGGGCTGCTTCCAGCATTTCCGGTTTCTTAGCAGGCACTGTCATATCGGAAATGGATACAGTCATAGCTGCTCTTGTGGAGTACTTGTAACCCATTGCCTTAATATCATCCAGCACTTCTGCTGTCTTTGTTGCACCGTGTGTATTGATAACTTTTTCCAGAATCTGCTTCAGGCCCTTTTTGCCGACATGGAAATCGATCTCAAGTGCCAACGTGTTATCCGGATTGCTTCTGTCTACAAATCCAAGATCCTGCGGGATGATCTCATTTAAGAGGAACCTTCCCATTGTGGACTCTACATTGCCTGTTACTGTGCTTCCATCAGGCATCTGCTTGTGCACACGGACCTTGATACGGCTGTGCAGTGTGATGATCTGGTTTTCATATGCCAGAATTGCTTCATTCACACTCTTGAAGAATTTGCCTTCTCCCTTTGCACCCGGTCTTTCCTGTGTCAGGTAGTAAATACCAAGTACCATATCCTGTGAAGGAACTGCTACAGGGCCACCATCGGATGGCTTTAACAGGTTGTTTGGTGATAACAGGAGGAACCGGCATTCTGCCTGTGCTTCCACGGAAAGAGGAAGATGGACAGCCATCTGGTCACCGTCAAAATCGGCATTGTATGCGGTACATACAAGCGGATGCAGCTTAATAGCCTTACCTTCTACCAGGATTGGCTCAAATGCCTGAATACCAAGTCTGTGCAGTGTAGGAGCACGGTTTAACATAACCGGATGCTCTTTAATGACTTCTTCGAGCACATCCCAAACCTGTGTATCTAACTTTTCAACTAATTTCTTTGCATTTTTGATATTCTGTGAAATGCCTCTTGAAACAAGCTCTTTCATAACAAAAGGCTTAAACAATTCAATCGCCATTTCTTTTGGCAGACCACACTGATAAATCTTCAGCTCCGGTCCTACAACGATAACGGAACGTCCTGAGTAGTCAACACGCTTACCTAACAGGTTCTGACGGAAACGACCGCCCTTACCTTTCAGCATATCAGACAGAGATTTCAGTGCTCTGTTACCAGGGCCTGTTACCGGACGACCTCTACGGCCGTTATCGATCAGAGCGTCTACAGCTTCCTGCAGCATTCTCTTTTCATTTCGAACGATAATATCCGGTGCGCCGAGCTCGATCAGTCTCTTCAGACGGTTGTTTCTGTTGATGATACGACGATACAGATCGTTCAGATCCGATGTCGCAAAACGTCCACCATCGAGCTGTACCATTGGTCTTAAATCCGGTGGGATAACCGGAATTGCATCCATGATCATCCATTCCGGTCTGTTGCCTGATTCACGGAAAGCTTCTACAACTTCCAGTCTCTTGATGATTCTGGCACGTTTCTGTCCGTTGGCATCCTTCAGCTCTGTTTTCAGCTCTACGGAATCCTTTTCCAGATCGATCGCTTCCAGAAGCTCTTTGACTGCCTCAGCACCCATGCCTGCACGGAATGCATTTGCGCCGTATTTATCTTTGGCATCCTGACATTCCTTCTCTGACAGGATCTGTTTGTATTCCAGATCTGTCTGGCCTGCATCCAGTACGATATAAGATGCAAAATATAATACCTTTTCCAGTACACGAGGAGAAAGGTCTAATAAAAGACCCATTCTGCTCGGGATTCCCTTGAAATACCAGATATGGGAAACCGGTGCTGCCAGTTCGATATGTCCCATACGCTCTCTGCGGACGCTTGACTTTGTAACCTCAACGCCACAACGATCGCAGACAACACCTTTATATCTGATTTTTTTGTATTTACCACAATGACATTCCCAGTCCTTGCTTGGTCCGAAAATTCTTTCACAGAACAGACCGTCACGTTCCGGCTTTAATGTTCTGTAGTTGATCGTTTCCGGCTTCAGGACTTCTCCTCTGGACCATTCTCTGATCTTATCCGGTGATGCCAATCCAATTTTGATCGCATCAAATGTCACTGGTTCGTACGTTTCATTTTTTGTTTCTGACATTTATGGCACTCCTTCCAACTTACGTTTGTAGAATCCTTATTCGTCATATGAATCATCCAGACCGTCGCCGTCGAACGAAAAATCCTCTGCCTCGTCTGCTTCATCATCTACATTGATCAGTTCCTCGCTATCTTCATCAAATTCCTGTTTCTGATAGCCCATGCTTCCTAATGAATCCTCTTCATTATAGCTGCCTCTGTGTCCGCCTTCCATTTCGGCGCGCATGTCCGTATCGCCGTAATCGATGGTCTCCATAATGTCGATTTCATTCTGGTTTTCATCGAGTACTTTCACATCCAGACCAAGAGACTGTAATTCTTTCAAGAGTACCTTGAAGGATTCCGGAATACCCGGTTCAGGAATATTTTCACCCTTGATGATCGCTTCGTATGTCTTCACACGTCCGATCACATCATCGGATTTCACTGTCAGGATTTCCTGCAGTGTGTAAGATGCACCATAAGCTTCCAGTGCCCAAACTTCCATTTCACCGAAACGCTGTCCACCGAACTGTGCCTTACCACCGAGCGGCTGCTGTGTAACTAAGGAGTATGGTCCGGTTGAACGTGCATGGATCTTATCATCTACCAGATGATGGAGTTTCAGGTAATGCATGTGACCGATCGTTACCGGTGAATCGAAGAACTCACCTGTTCTACCGTCACGAAGTCTTACCTTACCGTCTCTGGAGATCGGAACACCCTTCCACAGCTTTCTGTGATCTCTGTTTTCATATAAGTAATCCAGAACTTCAGGCAGGAGCTCTTCGCCATGTTTTGCTTTGAACTCATCCCATTCCAGATTGACGTAATCATTTGCAAGCTCCAGCGTATCCATGATATCGCTTTCCTTTGCGCCATCGAATACAGGTGTTGCCACATTGAAACCAAGTGCTTTGGCTGCAAGAGAAAGATGGATCTCAAGCACCTGTCCGATATTCATACGGGAAGGCACACCAAGTGGATTTAATACGATATCCAGCGGGCGTCCGTTTGGCAGGTATGGCATATCCTCTACAGGAAGTACACGGGAAACGACACCCTTGTTACCATGACGACCGGCCATCTTATCACCGACTGAGATCTTTCTCTTCTGTGCAATGTAAATACGAACTGCCTGATTGACACCAGGAGATAATTCGTCACCGTTTTCTCTTGTGAATACCTTGGCATCTACAATAATACCATATTCACCATGCGGAACCTTCAGGGAAGTATCACGCACTTCACGTGCCTTTTCACCAAAGATCGCACGAAGCAGTCTTTCTTCTGCTGTCAGTTCAGTCTCACCCTTTGGTGTTACCTTACCAACTAAGATATCACCGGCGCGGACTTCTGCACCAATACGGATGATACCACGGTCATCCAGATCCTTCAGTGCATCATCGCCAACACCCGGAACGTCTCTTGTGATCTCTTCCGGTCCGAGCTTTGTATCTCTGGCTTCTGCTTCATATTCTTCAATATGGATAGATGTATAAACATCTTCCTGTACTAATCTTTCACTTAATAATACAGCATCCTCGTAGTTATAACCTTCCCATGTCATAAAGCCGATCAGCGGGTTCTTACCAAGCGCAAGTTCACCGCCGTCTGTAGAAGGGCCGTCTGCGATCACTTCGCCGGCTTCTACATGATCGCCCTTAAATACGATCGGTTTCTGGTTATAGCAGTTGGACTGGTTACTTCTGGAGAATTTTGTTAAATGATATTCGTCCTTTTCGCCATCATCATATGTCATTCTGATCAGCTTGGAAGATACATAATCAATTGTACCTGCTTTCTTTGCCACAACACAAACGCCTGAGTCGACTGCTGTCTTAGGCTCCATACCTGTACCAACCACAGGAGCCTCTGTAAATAACAGCGGAACTGCCTGACGCTGCATGTTGGATCCCATCAGCGCACGGTTTGCATCATCATTCTGCAGGAACGGGATCAACGCCGTTGCAACGGAAAAGATCATCTTTGGAGATACGTCCATGTAATCGATCATGGCACGAGGATATTCCTGTGTCTCCTCACGATAACGCCCGGAAATGGATGTTTTCTTGAAATATCCGTTTTCATCAAGCGGCTCACTCGCCTGTGCTACATGGTAATTATCTTCTTCATCTGCTGTCATGTATACAACTTCATCTGTAACACGCGGATTCTGCGGATCAGACTTATCAACCTTACGATAAGGAGCTTCCACGAAACCATATTCATTGATTCTTGCATAAGATGCAAGAGAGTTGATCAGACCGATGTTAGGACCTTCAGGTGTCTCGATCGGGCACATTCTTCCGTAGTGGGAGTAATGTACGTCTCGAACCTCGAAACCTGCACGATCTCTGGAAAGACCACCAGGGCCAAGTGCGGAAAGACGTCTCTTGTGGGTCAGCTCACCAAGTGGGTTATTCTGATCCATGAACTGTGACAGCTGGGATGATCCGAAGAATTCTTTCACCGCTGCCTGTACCGGCTTGATATTGATCAGTGCCTGTGCAGTCACTTCTTCTGTATCGTGTGTTGTCATTCTTTCACGGACAACACGCTCCAGTCTTGTCAGACCTACACGATACTGGTTCTGCAGCAGTTCACCTACCGCACGAATACGTCTGTTACCGAGGTGATCGATATCATCATCGTTACCCAGACCGTATTCCAGATGCATATTATAGTTAATGGAAGCTAAAATATCTTCCTTTGTGATATGTTTTGGAATCAGTTCTGATACATTTTTTGAAATAGCATCTGCTAATTCTTCCGGCTTATCAGAGTACTCCTGCAGGATCTGCTGCAGAACAGGGAAATATACCAGTTCTGTAATACCAAGCTCTTTTGGATTGCAGTCCACAAAGCTTGTCAGATCTACCATCATATTGGAAAGAACCTTGACTTCTCTCTCTTCTGTCTGGATCCACACATACGGAACAGCAGCATTCTGGATCTCATCAGCCAGCTCTGCACTGACTTCATCACCGGCACTTGCAATGATCTCCCCTGTGAAAGGATTGGTAACATCCTGTGACAGAGCAGCATGTCTGATACGGTTTTTCAGCGCAAGCTTTTTGTTGAATTTATAACGTCCAACCTTTGCAAGGTCATAACGTCTCGGATCAAAGAACATAGCTGTAATAAGGCTTTCAGCACTTTCTACGCTGAGAGGTTCACCCGGACGGATCTTACGATACAGTTCAAGCAAGCCTTCCTCATAGCTGCCTTCCGGATTTCTTTCTGTAATAGAAGGATCCTTTGTGAAGCTGGCAAGAATCTTTGGTTCCTCACCGAATAACTCCAGGATCTCTGTGTTAGTACCGATACCAAGCGCACGTAAAAATACGGTGATCGGCACTTTTCTTGTTCTATCTACACGAACGCTGAAAACATCATTGGAATCTGTTTCATACTCTAACCATGCACCACGGTTAGGAATTACGGTACAGGAATAAAGCTCCTTTCCGATCTTATCATGACCAATCGCATAATAAATACCCGGAGAACGAACTAACTGGCTGACAATAACACGTTCAGCACCGTTGATCACGAATGTACCTGTCTCTGTCATGAGCGGAAGATCGCCCATAAAGATGGAATGTTCTGTGATCTCTTCCTTTTCCTTGTTGTAAAGGCGTACTTTTACCTTTAAAGGTGCTGCATATGTTGCATCACGCTCTTTACACTTTTCAATAGAATACTTGACTTCGTCTTCACAGAGTTCAAAATCAACAAACTCCAGACTTAAGTGTCCACTGTAATCGGCAATCGGAGAAATATCTGCAAATACTTCTTTCAGGCCTTCATCCAGAAACCATTTGTAGGATTCCTTCTGAACCTCAATCAGGTTTGGCATATCCAAAACTTCTTTTTGCCGTGAGTAACTCATACGTATATGCTTGCCGGAAGCAATCGGACGTATTCTGTTCTTTTCCATTGACATTCACCTCGTTCATATTATTTGCCATGCTGCTTTTGGCTTTTCTCCCAGATATGGGCATAAAAATAGCCTACCGCACCACAATAGTGCACCATACATTCTACTACAACGTGTTTTTTTAGTCAATAAAAACTTTTCTCAAATTTAAAAAGCCCCGGACATAACGTCCGGGGACTCATTATTTACGCTTTGATTATTTAAGAGTAACCTTTGCGCCTTCAGCTTCAAGCTTAGCCTTGATATCATCAGCTTCTTCTTTAGAAGCAGCTTCTTTGATAACCTTAGGAGCGCCATCAACTACGTCTTTAGCTTCCTTTAAGCCAAGTCCTGTAGCTTCACGAACAACCTTGATAACCTTAACCTTGTTAGGACCAACTTCTGTCAGCTCTACGTCGAACTCTGTCTTTTCTTCTTCAGCTGCTGCGCCAGCACCTGCTGCTGCAACTACAACGCCTGCTGCTGCAGATACGCCGAATTCTTCTTCACAAGCTTTTACTAAATCATTTAATTCTAAAACTGTTAACTCTTTGATAGCATCAATAAGTTCTGCTGTTGTTAATTTTGCCATTTTAATATCCTCCATTTTTAATAGTTTGTTTTCGTTTTCTTATTCAGCCGGTGTTTCAGCTGTTTCTTCAGCCGGAGCCTCTGCTGCTTCTGCAGGAGCTTCTGCTACTTCGCCGTCTTTTTCAGCGATCTGCTTAATAACACGGGCAAAGTTTGTAATAGGTGACTGCATACTTCCCAGTAATTTGGAAAGGAGTTCCTCTCTGCTTGGGATTGTTGCGATGTTTGCAATACCTGCTGCATCGTAAGCAATACCTTCAACTACACCACCCTTGATCTCAAGCTTGTCAGCTTCCTTGGCGAATTTACCAAGTACACGTGCAGGTGCTGTTGCATCTGTAGTAGAGATAGCTGCTGCGCTAGGTCCTTCCAGATATGGAGCAAGAGCTTCAAACTGTGTTCCCTTGAATGCAAAGTTCATCATTGTGTTCTTGTAAACTTTGTATGTTACGCCGTTTTCACGACATATTTTACGAAGCTTTGTATCCTGTTCTACTGTAAGACCACGATAGTCAACAAGAACAACTGACTGTGCATCTTTGATGTTTTCTGAAATTTCAGCTACAATCGGCTGCTTTAATTCTACTTTAGCCATTTTTTTACCTCCTTTTAGATTTGCTGTCGTCTGGAGTCATAGCCTTTTAAACGAGTTGCGTGATACGCTATAAAAAGCCTCCCGAAAACGGAAGGCTGACATTCAAACTAACTATTGAATCTTTCCCTCGGCAGGCGATACACTTACGCTCATCGAGCACCTGCTGTCTTCGGCATGATCTAAAACGACCTTATATAAGATATCATGTTATGAGAGCCTTGTCAAGCGAATTGTGAAATTAATAGCTGCTAATATAACCTTCCGCATCGATCGTGATATTTTCCGACAAACTCTGCAGATAATTAATGACCCGTTCTCCTTCTGCGCCGTCCAGCGCATTTGTACTGCAGTCCTTCTGCAGTGCCGGAATCATCTGAATGTTTTCCAGCGTGTCTCCCTGCACCGTCACTTTCAGAAGTGCTGTATCCACCTCTTTGGAATTGAACCAGAAATTACCGAGGCTGTAGATTACCGGCGTATCTCCCATATAATCTATCCCCTGCAGGCAGTGCGGATGGCATCCGACGATCAGATCTGCGCCTGCCTCCGCGATCAGTTTTGCCTGATAGGGCTGTGCCCAGTCAAGTTCATCTGTATTTTCCGTTCCCCAGTGTATGTATACAGTCAGGAAATCGCATTGCTGTTTTGTCTGTTTTATCTGTTCCAGCAGGCGGTTTAATTCCGTTTCATTAAAACACCGGAATACGCCCGGACTGTCTTCGGTCGCGCCCTTCGTATCCGGATTTTCCAGTCGTTCAATCTGGGTAGCTGCTAAAATACCGATTTTTGTTCCATTTACATCAAAATATACAGGCGCCATTGCCTCTTCCAGATTTCTGCCGGCCCCCACGCGCGCAATTCCTTCCCCGTCCAGTGTATCCAGGCTGTCAAGAAGCGCATCCTGTCCATAATCATACGCATGATTATTGGCAAGGGAAACAATATCCACTCCCATCTGCGAAAGCAGCTTCACATTTCCGGGCTTACTGCAAAAAGTAAATGTTTTTCCTTCAACCGGCTGTCCGCGGTCTGAATATGGGAATTCATTATTGATCATACAAATATCCGCATCACGCATTTCTGCAAGAAGCGATGCGCCGATACAACTTTCTATATTACCGCCGCGGGCAGAAAGTGCATACATATTGGCATATGCATCATGAAAGCAGATATCTCCCGCAAAAGTCATAACAGCTTTCCCTTTTTTCTCTGCCGGATCAGTCTTTTGTTCTTCCTGCGGATTCTGTTCCTTCTGATCTGTTTCAATTTCCGGAAGAGAGGCATCTTCACGATCCTCTCCTCCTGCATTGTCATCCTGTCCACTCCCTATCTGCACACCAGCGCCTGCATGCATCTGTGTTTCCACATCTGTTTCTGCGCCTTTCTCCATATGCATCCGTTCCTGCCAGGCTATATTTTCCTTCTTTTTATGTTGCAACACGGTCACCAGTACTACCGTTCCGACAAGTAGCGTCAGAATTAGTGCTATCGTGAACCATACTAATTTTCGTTTCCAGTTTTTCTTCATCTGTTTTATTCCCTATAAAAAAGAATGTGCCTTGGCACATTCTTGCGCCTGCGGCGGTCGCTTTTCTATAACCTGCTACACAGGTTATTGCGCCGTACATTTGCTCTGCAAATGTACGACAATGCTTGCGACATCTACATTGTACGCCGCAGTGCGCATCTTTGCAAGCTTGCTTGCTTTTACTGCATAGGGGATCCCCCAAAAAATTCCTATGCATTAAAAAGAAGGCGACCGGTATGACCGATCGCCTCAATTGATCTCTAACTATACGAATTAGAATTTAGCTACGCTGACCTTTACACCAGGTCCCATTGTAGGAGCAAGTGTAATGCTTCTTAAATACTGACCCTTTAATGTGCTTGGTTTTGCCTTTACGATAGCATCCATCAGTGCATCGAAGTTCTGCTGAAGCTGTTCCTCTGTGAAAGAAGCCTTTCCAACCGGAACATGGATAATGTTGGACTTATCTAATCTGTACTCGATCTTACCGGCTTTGATATCTTTAACAGCCTTTGTAACATCCATTGTTACTGTACCGGCCTTCGGGTTTGGCATTAAACCTTTCGGTCCTAAAACCTTACCAAGACGACCAACAACGCCCATCATATCAGGTGTTGCAACAACAACATCAAAGTCTAACCATCCATCATTCTGGATCTTAGGGATCAGCTCATCGCCGCCGACAAAATCTGCACCGGCTGCTTCAGCTTCTGTAAGCTTATCACCTTTCGCAAATACTAAAACCTTTACTTCTTTACCTGTTCCGTTCGGAAGAACAACTGCGCCACGGATCTGCTGATCTGCATGACGTCCGTCACATCCTGTTCTGATGTGTACTTCGATTGTTTCATCAAATTTAGCAACTGCCGACTTCTTTGCTAACGCAATAGCTTCTGCAGGCTCAAACTGTGTAGCGCGATCGAATGCTTTCGCAGCATCGCTATATTTCTTACCATGTTTCATTTCGTTTACCTCCTAGTGGTAGTGGCGGAACTAATTCCTCCCACTTTTGTGTTAAATCTGCAAAAGTCTTATTCTTCTACAGTGATTCCCATACTTCTTGCTGTACCAGCGATCATGCTCATAGCAGCCTCAAGGCTTGCTGCATTCAGATCAGGCATCTTTGTCTCAGCGATCTTCTGCAGATCAGCTTTGGAGATTGTTGCAACCTTTGTCTTGTTAGGTGTTGCAGAACCGGATTTGATTTTGCATGCTTTCTTTAAAAGAACCGGTGCAGGTGGAGTTTTTGTTACGAAACTGAAACTTCTGTCTGCATAAACTGTGATAACTACAGGAATGATCATATCACCCTGATCAGCTGTCTTTGCGTTGAACTGTTTTGTAAATTCAACGATGTTTACACCATGCTGTCCAAGTGCAGGACCAACTGGTGGTGCTGGTGTAGCTTTACCAGCAGGGATCTGTAACTTAATGTATCCTTCTACTTTCTTTGCCATTTTGGCACCTCCTAATAAATTGTGGTAGTGGCGGGCTTCTGCCCTCCCACAGTCCAAGTATGAACCTTCTTATATAAGTAGGACTTCATCCTATGAACATCTTGTTCTGTCTGTGCAAGATTATGCCATCTTGCGGATTTCCGCAAAACTGATCTCAACCGGTGTTTCGCGGCCGAACAGTTCTACATTGATCGTTGCAGTCTGTTTGTTGTAATCCATTCTCTGAACCATACCAACCGTATCCTTCCAGACACCTGCAACAACAGCGATCGTATCTCCTTCTTCGAAGTCAACCGATACATTCTCTGTTTTGATTCCGAGCGGTTTCATTTCCGCTTCGGATAACGGAACCGGTTTGCTTCCCGGACCCACGAATCCTGTTACACCACGTGTGTTGCGGACTACATACCAGGTATCATCGTTCATGACCATATTGATCAGCACATAGCCTGGGAACATCTTTTTCTGAACAGTCTTTTTGGCACCGTTCTTCACTTCCACAACATCCTGAAGCGGAACCCTGACTTCCAGAATTTCCTCTTCCAGATGGCGATTTTCGATTGTTTTTTCAATATTGGCTTTTACTTTGTTTTCATAGCCTGAGTAGGTATGCACTACATACCAGTTTGCGTCTGCCATATGTTTTTCCTCACTCTACATTGTTATTAAGTTAACCGCATACTGCATAACTGTATCGAGCAGTGCGATGATCACTCCTAAAACAATAGAAATTGCAGTAACAGCTACCGCCTGTTTTCCGAGTGTTGTTTTGTCGGGCCAGATGATCTTCTGGAATTCAGCTTTCAGCCCCTTGAAAAAACCAACCTTTTCGTTACTACTTTCTCCCATAACTTTGACTCCTGTTCTTAAAAAACGGATTATTTTGTTTCTTTGTGTAAAGTATGAGTCTTGCAGAATCTACAATATTTCTTTGTTTCCATTCTGTCAGGATGATTCTTTTTATCCTTTGTCATGTTGTAGTTACGGTTCTTGCACTCTGTACAAGCCAATGTGATTTTTGTACGCATTCTTTTCTCCTTCTCGCCGCCCGCATGCTTTACTTCTGTGCGACCTTTTCCTGTTTGACATCTGCGCACGCGTCAGAGGACAGATGTACGAGACTGTCCACACCCGGTTTATGCTTGTCTTGCCACCATCTGGTAGAGCCTGGAAACCGGCTGCCCGCAGAAATCTGCCGGACAGGTTCATTTTTTACAGCATAAAAAAAAGACCTAAAAGTCATCTCGCCTGTTTAATATAGCACAGTTGTGTCCGTGCGTCAATTCCTTTTCCCGTTTTTTTCCGCATCTGCGCAGTTTTTTTGATTTTCTTTACCGATTTTTCCGCAGAAACGATTGCATTTTGCTTATTGCAATGCTATATTTACTATATATAAGTAGATTCTCATGCCAATGCAGAGGCTGACAAGGAGTGTCAACGCCGCATTTATGCAGATTCAAGGAAGAAAGGAGGGCTTCTGATGGCAATCGGATTCGATGCGCTTAATCAGGTTTACAATCACTACCTGACGGAATATGCGCCCAAGTCAAATACTGCACTTGATACGCACAAGAAGAGTGATCTGCGCAGTATTTATAATTCCATTATCAAATTAAATAAAGAAGCGCCTCTCTGTATTCTGGATACAAGCGACGAAGCAAAGCAGTATGCGGTTTCTCTGAAAGAGCAGTCAAGGCTTTTCAGAAATGCCCTGATCTCTACCAAAGGAAGCAGTGAATCCGAACAGCTGCTCCGGCAGAAAGTTGCCTACTCTACAAAAGAAAGCATTGCAAGTGCCTCTTACGTTGGCAGTGAAAGCGGAGATCATGCGCCTTCCTTTACGCTTTCCGTAGAACGGCTGGCAAGCAGTCAGGTTAATTTCGGCAAAGCTGTTCCCGGCGACGCCAGAATTTCTCTTGCACCGGATACATACTCCTTTGATCTGTCCGTTTCCGATATGAACTACGAATTTCAGTTCCAGCTCAAAGAAGATGATACAAACCGTGAAGTCATGGAACGTCTCGGACGTCTTATCACAAAGTCCGACGTCGGTCTCAGTGCGGAGGTACTTCCCGATCATGAAGGAAATGTATTTTTAAAACTCTCCTCCGATGCAACCGGAAAACCGGACGGCAAAGAACTTCAATTTGAGATCAGTGATCATAACACAAGCAAAAAGGCCGGTATCGTATCCTACTTTGGTATGGATCAGGTATCGCAGACTCCCGAAAATGCTTTATTTGAGATCAATCATATTGAACATACCGCCTCTTCCAACACCTTTACCGTGGAAAAGGCCTACGAGATCACATTGCAGGGCACAAGTCCTGATCCTGATACCGTGACAGAGATCGGAATCAAAGATGATATGGAAAGTCTACGGGAAAATGTACATTCTCTTGCAGACAGTTATAACGAATATATCGGCAGGATCGCGCAGCCGCAGGATGCACATACGAGAAGTTCCCAGCTCCTCAGTGAGTTTTCCCGGATCTCCCGGCATTACGCACAGGCGCTTTCTTCCATCGGTCTTTCTTTTACGGCAGATGGCACTCTGCAGGTAGATGATACACAGCTTTCCGATGCCGCCCAGGCAGATGCACAGACGAGCCTGAAACCTGTGCAGGATTTTGCAAACGCCATGCTCAGAAAAAGCAATCAGATTTCATTAAATCCGATGGAATACGTTAATAAGACAATCGTAGCATACAAAAATCCGGGCAAGAATTACCCGTCACCGTATATCACCAGTGCCTATTCCGGTATGTTATTTAATAATTACTGTTAAAAACGGATGTACTTTTCAAAAGCACATCCGTTTCTTTTACTCTTCTTTCTCAAATTCCCGGTACAAAAATTCCAGATCCAGCATTTTATCATCTACATAATAATCCGCATTCGGTTTTCCCATATGCAGTTCATCGTATTGCACACCCCAGTCCTGCATCTGCTTTTCTGTCACAGGTTTCCAGTCGATACCGGTCACATAACCGCGGGCAGTAAAGAGTACGATGCGATTGCCCCAGTCGTGCAGCTTGTTGATGATACGGATCATTCTCTCATTCGGCATTGCCTGTCCGTAATCCAGATCTTCGCGCTTCATGGCGATCACACCGTCAATGTCAAACACAAACAGCTTACCGCCCTGACGGATCCGCATAAAATCGTCCACTCTGGCAAAATCCGCCTCTGTGTCCACATCATACATTTCCTTCATCACATAGCCTTTGATCTTCTTACCTGTCATGGAATGCAGCTCTGTCACATTGCGCGGTCTGAGCAGATCCACATTTCCGTTCTGATAATAAGTGTCAGGGAGCTGCTGCCGCGGCATATTATAGGCTTCCGGAATGTCCTTTAAGATCGGATCAAGTGTTCCGTCTTCTCCCACATACCACATCTTATGCGGAACCACTTCGTTTTTCTTAATACTGCGGACAGCATCTACCGTCTCATCATTTAACATGATCTCGATCATGGCATCAATATCTGCCGGATCGCGGAACGGATAGGTCGGTCTGAGCTGGACGATGATATCCGGCACATAATCTTCTTTCTCTTTCAGGAAAGAAAGTGCATGGGCAAACACATCGATATCCAGCGCCGTGTCCGTGGCATATTCTGCCGGACGGATAAACGGTGTTTCCGCACCGTATTCTCTTGCGATCTGTGCATATTCCTCACTGTCCGTAGAAACAATGATCCGGTTGATATATTTCGATGCCTTCGCATGTTCTATGGAATATGCCATCATTGGTTTTCCGTTGATCTTTCTGATATTTTTATTCACAACACTCTTGGATCCGCTTCTTGCAGGGATCAGTGCAAGAATCTTTTTCTCTGCCATTTTCTTACCTCTCTATTTCCGCAGCGGTCATATCAAGCGCTGCTCTGATCACTTTATCCATATCATAGTATTTATATTGGCCAAGCCTTCCACCAAACAGAATATTTCCCTGTTCTTTGGCAAGCGCCGCATATTTCTGATACAATTGCCCGTTCTTTTCATCATTGACCGGATAATACGGCTCGTCTCCCCGCGTAAATGCTGCAGGATATTCTCTTGTGATGACCGTTCCTTCGCCTTTACCGAATTCAAAATGCTTATGCTCAATGATACGGGTATACGGGATCTTGCGCTCCGTATAGTTGACAACCGCATTGCCCTGGAAATTATCTTCATCCGGCAGATACTCACTTTCAAACCGCAGGGATCGATATTCCAGCTGTCCATAGCAATAGTCAAAAAACTCATCGATCATACCTGTATACAATACCTTTTCAAAGGTATCTTCCGTTTCTGCCAAAAATGCTTTGTACTCTGTTTCCAGTCTGATCGGAATGTCTGCCAGCAGTTTTTCCGCGATCTGTGTATAACCGCCTACCGGAATGCCCTGATACCGGTCATTAAAATAATTATTGTCATAAGTATAACGCAGTGGCAATCTTTTTATGATAAACGGAGGAAGCTCTTTGCAGTCACGCCCCCACTGCTTCTCCGTATAGCCCTTGACCAGCTTTTCATATACCGTCGTTCCGGCAAGAGAAATTGCCTGCTGTTCCAGATTCTGTGGATCGGTAACACCGGCTTCCTTGATCTGCTCTGCGATCACCTGCTTTGCCTCTTTTGGCGTATTTACGCCGAACAGAGCATGAAAAGTATTCATATTAAACGGCAGATTATAAAGCTCGCCTTCATAAACAGCTACGGGCGAATTGATGTAATTGTTGAAATCTGCCAACACATTGACATAGTCCCACACTTCCCGGTCAGATGTATGGAAAATATGGGCACCATACTGATGCACCCGGATTCCATGCTGCTCTTTCGTATAAATATTGCCCGCAATATGGTCTCTTTTTTCTATTACCAGACAGGATTTCCCCGCTTTTTTCATCTCATGGGCAAACACGCAGCCAAACAGCCCCGCGCCCACGATCAAATAATCATATTTCACAAGATTTCCTCCAGTATTTTTGTCCTGGCTTCCCAGGTATGACCTGCCATTGCCAGTTCTCTTCCAGCTTTTGCGATCTTCTGCAGCTTTTCATCCGTCTGTGGCTGCAAAAGTACAGTCAACCGGTCTGCAAGTTCTCCCGGTCTTTCTCTATCATACAGGATAACATTCTCCTCGTCTATCAGAATCTGATCCAGATAGGGATTACTGTCCGTTACGCAGACCGCACCCGCCAGCATCGTATTGAAGATCCGGTCATGCGCGCCTGCATGAAAACATGGCAGAACATTCAGTGCCAGCTTTGCATCTGCGAGTGCCAGCAGGCACTCCTCAGAACTTGCATACGGAGACAGAACCAGATTTTCCGGATGACTACAAGGCAGATTCTCCCAGCCCGCGCCAATGATATGTACCTTCAGCCCGGCATCTGCAAGTGCAGCTACAACATTTCCCCGCAACGTAAAACGGATATAATAATCCAGAAACTGGATATGTCCCAATGTCTCTCTGAGTTCATCCTCTGTTGCCTCCGGTATTTCTTCCGTCAGCCTGCGTCTTGCCACATCCTCCAAAAGAGCATGTGGATCTGACAGCACCTCGTCTATGATCGAATGATAAAACTGACTGTATTCCTCTCCGTTCCGGTTAATAAATACATCAAAATGAGACGGGCAGACATACGTTCCTGTAAACAAAATATCCGTCGTCCGTTCCCCCCATGGTTTACACAGCATCTCGGTTCCGGCGGTTGGCAGAAACGGTCCCAGCTTTACCTGCGGAAAATAACGATGCATATAAGCCATATGCAGCTGATCGATACAGATCTGCATGTACCTGTCTGCTCTCTTCTCAAGCTGCTCCTGTATAAAAGCATGATAATGGTACGGATGATCCACAATGATATTGATGCAGCGCAGCCTATAGGTGTCTGCAACCGGTTCCCTGCCATCCCCGGCAAGCCACATATCCTCTCCGTAAAGTCCTGCAAAATTAAAGGTCAGGAAATACGCCCCCTGCATTATTTCATCCGTCCCTTCTACAGTCTTTTTTTCTACATCAAAATAGAAAGGACAGACTTCATATCCATCCTTTCTAAGCTGTTTTTCTATTTGTGTCAGGAAATAGGATGTTGTTTCCACATCCCCGTGAAATGTAATGATCTGCATATACCTGCCCACTTTTCTATTTCTTGTTATCTAAAAACTGTGGCGGCAGATAATTCATTTGGTTCATATTCTGATAATATCCGTATGCCACTCTGGAAGAGGTTCTTCCCTTCCGGATTCCGGCTCTGTACTCCTGAAACTTTTTTTCTACAGCTGCTTTATTCCGTGCCTCATCCGCCTGCAACTCCACACTCTTGTCCGTCACCTCGGTGATCAGTTCCTGGAGTGTTCTGATCTGCTGTGCATATGTTTTCTTTCCTTCCGGACTCTGCAGCAGCTCACCGACATGCGCGAATACAGTTTCAAATCCCTGATCAAGCTGATTGAGTGCATTGATCAGATCGGATTTTGCATCCGTGCCCCGGTCAAATGCATCCCAGTCCACCATATCCTCTTTCAAGAGCGCAGCCTGATTCTTACTGTTTCCAATCAGCTCAGACAGTATCGCACTTTTTTTCTGCAGACTTTCTATCAGAATTGTAATGTACTGTTTCTCCATTCCGTTACCTGCCGTTTCCCGCCTTCTTCATGACCTCTTTCCAGGTGTCACGCATAGAATGCAGGTGTGTGTTGACCTCTTCCAGAATTTCTTTATCTTTCTTAATGTTGGCCTCTAACAACCGTTCCAGAAGATACTTGTATACGCGGTCAAAATCCTCCGCGACCGGATATCGCATATCCAGTGTTGCACGGAATTCATCAATGATTCTCTGTACGCGTTTGATATTATCATTTGCCTTCTGGATATCATTGTGTTCAATACCCATGATCGCCATATTACAGAACTTGATCGCACCTTCATAGAGCAGCAGCGTAAGCTCCGCCGGAGATGCACTCATAATCTTATTTGTATTGTACTGCGCATATTGCTGCGCATATGGATTTGCTGCCATATTCCTTTGCTCCTTAACCTAACAATCCCGCTATTGCGCTTGTCTTGGATGACAGTTTTGCGAGTGCGGTTTCCATTGCACTGAACTTCTCGTACCATTTATCCTGCAGTGCTTTCAGCTTTTCTTCCTGCTCTGCGATATCGCTTGTATAGTCATCATACTCCTGCTTCATCTGTTTATCATTGTAAGCCTTGTAGATGCTCCGCATGCTGTTGGCGCCCATCTTCTCTGTCAGCTTTGTGTACAAACTGTTGTTGAGCTGCTGGAAGAAATCGATCACAGTCTTTGGTTCATTGGTGATCATTGCCTTCAGGATATCTGTATTACCGGAAGTAGAGGAATCTTCTTTGTCGCCGTCGATATGATAAGCATGTTTTTCATTATCCGCAGCGGTAAAATAACCAAGTGTATTGATACCAAAGCTGCTCAGATAATAAGTCTTTCCACCAACGGTAAATCCCGATCCCATAACTTCTTCCATTGCAGAAGATACATCACTTAACGTGCTGTCTCTGCGCAGAAGTGATTCCTTGATCTTCTTCTCCCAGTCCTCGATCTCCGAATCGCTCATTTCTTTCTTTTCATCAGAAGTCAGCGGTTCATAGCCTTTGGAAGAATCCGCATTGTAGAGCTTATCCATTTCATTGATCAGCTCATTGTAGCCCTTGATAAACTTCTTGATCGTATCATAAATGCCGTCATAATCATTGGAAGTCGTCAGTGTCACAGTCTCTGCAGATTCCGCAAGCGCTGTGATCGTCATGCCATTGATCGTGAAGTTATTGGCTGCCGATGTAAATGTTGCATTGTTCAGCTCAATCTCCGCATCCTGTCCTTCGATTCTGGTTGCCTGACCGGAGTAAGCACTACTGGTCAGAGCGGTTTTTGCCATTGTGATCCTTTTTTCCAGATCCTGTGTTACCTCATTCCTGATCGACGCACTGTTATTTGCCACCAGTGCCTCATTATCAGCCTTTGTCTGCTGTGCACTTTCTATCTTGGATACATAACCGGCAAGTGTATCAACACTTTTCAGCGTAGCCTCTGCCGCTTTGAGCTTTTCCTCACGCTCGGTCTTTGCCTCTTCTGTTTCCCCTTCCGGCGCATCCTTGAGTCCGTCCCTGTAAGCTGTCAGTTTTTCTTTGTATGTTTTAATCTGCTCTGATGTCTGCAAATCATCCTTTACAAGCTCCGGATCTGTATTTTTCTCAAAAAATTCATCAAATAATTTCTGATTATCAGTAATTGTCTTTTCTGCAGCAGTGATCGCTGCATTTGCAGATTCTGTCTTTGCCTGCACCTGCGCATCTATATAAGCGAACCTTTCCGCATCGGACATATTGGCAAAACGTGTATATTCACTCTTTGTTGCAGTATCGAGAACATTAATCCCTAATGCGGAAAGCGCGTTAAATCCATTCTGATCATTTGCTGTCAGAGAAAAATCCGCATCTTTTCCTGTTGTGGTAGAACTGATGAAAAATCTCTGATAGGTCTCATCAAAAGAAGCATTCACGCCCGCATTTTTTAACTGCTTTGTCAGCTCTGCGATCGTTGCATCACCCGACAGACTGATATCTGTGCTCTTACCGCCCGTCTTTAATGTCAGACTGATCTTTCCATCTCCGCCAAGCTGCATGCCTTCGATATCTTTCAGCTTTGTAGAGCTTGTATAGGAAGCAAGGCTTCCGTTTGACTTTTTGAGCTCTGCGCCGGTCAGATACCCTGATTTTGCAAGCTTATTGACCTTTAATGTCTGTACCCCGTCTGTTGCATTGGCATCTGCAATAACAGAAGCAATAGAACTGTTCGATACAGTCGTTTTCTTCTTTGCATAAGCAGTAGACAAACGCAGATCACTGACTGTTCCTGTATAGAAACTGTAAATCTTACTATTCAAAGTCTTCCACGCATCCATCTTCCATGAAAGCTTTGTCTGTGCCTTTACCAGGCTGTTTTTCTTGGCGCTCTGGGCAGATACCAGCTCTGTAATAATACTTTCCGTATCCAAACCCGAATTCATACCTGTAATTCTAATCGTCATAAACAGCCTCCTATCGCTTCTCGTCTACCAAAATGCCAGCCATTTCCCATACCTTGGCAATCATATCCAGGGTTTTTTCCGGCGGCAGTTCCTTTATTACCTTCTTTGTATCTTTATCTACGATCTTGATCGTAACACGATTCGTCTTTTCGTGAATGCCAAATACAGCCTCTGAATTTGCCATCTTTTTGTTCAGCTGATCCACAGCCTGTTTGATCTGATCGTTTGACGGCTGGTTGCTTTGTCCGTTTCCGCTATAAGCGTTACTGCCGTCTTCTCCTGTTTCCTGTACCTTGGCAACACCCGCTGTCGTTCGATCCAGCTGTGCTCCCACTTCCTGTGCCGTCGCATCCGTGCTCTCTGCAACAGGTTTGCCTGTTTCCTGCGGCATTACCGTCTGTGCCTGCAGGCTCATCATGCTTCCAATCGGTTCAATAGCCATATTAACACCTCCCTGTTCGTTTCATAGCTATCTTCATTTATATATATCGACATTTCCCCTCTCATTATTAACAATCCTAAAAAAGTTTTTTCAAAGCTTCCAGATCTGCCTGCATGGCTTCCTTATTGGAATCCTGAATCTGCAGATAGACTTCTTTCCGGTAGATCGGAACTTCCTTTGGTGCTGATATGCCGATCTTTACCTGATCGCCCTTGACCTCCAGAACAGTTACTTCAATATTATTGTTAATAACAAGTGCTTCTCCTTTTTTTCGCGATAATGCCAGCATATCATTCACCCGCCTTTCTGCTCTTTAACAGCTCATAGATCGGATACTTGACATCATATCCTTCCGCAATGATCTGGCAGGCTTTTTTCGTTGCCGCGTTGATCACGATCGGTCCCTGCAGATTGACGCTCATCTTAGTCAGATCAGAGGGTACTGTCACCGTTACAAGCACCAGCATATCATCATTTTCAAAGTTGCCAAGCGGCTTTAGCAATTCATCTTCCACCTGCGGATTGTACTCCGACATAATGACGAGCGGATTGACTACAGGCAGTGCAAACTGCGGTTCCTGCATGGACTGCAGCCACTGGATGCCCCCCTCTTTTTCCTGATCGTGGATCAGTGCAAACTCTGTCAACTGCGGAAATCCCACGATTCCGTTTACGAAATGGAGTACTTTGCTATCATCAATACAAATCTGTCCAAAAATTCTTGAATTAATTTCCATCATTTTTCCCTTTCTTTTTATAGGTAGTTCAGTAGTGTCGTCTGGGCAATCTTACCTGTTGCCATCAGTGATGCATTGTATGCCAGCTCTACACTGCGGAGATTGACTGTTACCTCTGTAATATCCACGTCCTCGTTCTCGGAGGAAAGTGTTTTAAAGTTTGTCTGCTGCTTTGCGAGCCGGTTAGAAACAAGTTCCACACGGGAACCTCTGTTACCTGTCGCAGTCAGTGCGGAATTAGCAAGATCCAGATGTCCCTGTGCCTTTGTCATGCTGCTTTCAAACAGCTTCTGCATCTTGTCGTTCATCAGTGTGTAAGATTTATTTGCTGCATCCAGTCTTTCCTGCAGCTCTGCATTATCCGGATCTTTCTTCAGCATATCCTTGAGCGTGGAAATATTTTTCTCCATCGTATCCACATCCCCGATCGCACTGATCAGATCGTCCATATCTCTGCGGAGCGCCGGTGTAAAAAGCTCGCTTGCCAGTGTATTGACACGGACGCTCTGGTTAAATCCCACATCATAGGAAATATACTGCTTGCTGTTATCATCGGTTGCACCGGTCAGGTAACCCGGATTATAATCAATCCCTTCTGAAGTACATGCAAAATAATGCTCCGGTCTTAAATCATTTTTCTCAAAAGTACCCTTTTCATAAGTAACACGGATTTCTCCTTCATCTACATCCGATGTTGCAGCATTATCCTTCACGCCTGCAAGCTTCCCATAAGCTGTATCACTCAGGATCAGTTCGCCCGTCTCCGGAATGTATACAACACCGTCTGCAGCCTGATCTGCACTTGTATAGGCATTTCTTGCCGTATCATAAGCGGATACGATTTCTGCTGTCATTGTCTGTTGATTACCGCCTGCATCATAATAAGTGATCGTCGGTGCCACAGTATCGGAGCATTTATTATAAGATAAACGCATTCTGTGTACGGTAGACGATGTAACATCCTGCTCTGTCGTGCCAAGCCCTTCCGCATTTGCCTCTGTCATATTTTTCAGCTTTCCACTGTCCACATAGGTCATGTCACTGAGACTGTCTACGGTAAGCTGCTCCGTGATCTTGTAATTCTGCTTCACCGCATTGCCAAACGTAACGGATGTATCTGTACGATAACCACTGAATACATAACGTCCCGCATAATCCGCATCACCTGTCGCATATACTTCCTTCTGCATCGATTTCAGATTTTCAAGTACCTTGCTCCTGTCCTCGGTCGTGTTAAAGCCCGCTGCTCCTTTTTCGCAGTTTTTATAAAAATCAGATACAATATCTACCACTGTAGTGATCGCACTTTCCGTAATATCCAGCCACGACTCCGCATCCGGAACATTCTTCTTATAATACTGGTTTACCTGGCTTAAATTTGTACGAAGGCGCAGCGCACGGATCGCTACAACCGGATCATCGGACGGACGGTTGATCTTTGATCCTGTAGAAAGCTGTGTGTTGATCTTATCCTCCAGCACCTTATTTCGATTGATATTTGTTACAGAATTATTGGAGATGATCTTATTCGTGATTCTCATATACTGCCTCTTTCTATTCCATTGCTGTCATGCTGTTTTCTACTTATTACATCGGCTCAAACCAATAAAAACTATACCCCTGTCTGCAGGATCAATCTGTCATATACCTCTGTCAGCACCTGTATCATTTGGGATGCCAGATTGTATGCACGCTGATATTGTACCAGGTTCAGAGACTCTTCCTCCGTATCTACGCCACTGACAGACAATCTCTGTGTATCGATTGTTTTTGCAATATTCTGATAGCTTGCGGAAAATGTATTGGCACTGCTCGCATTCAGCGATACATCCGATAAAACACACTGCAGAAAATCCTTTGCCGAGCATCCGCGGAAGCTCATCTTATCTTTATTTGTCTGCAGGTCGATCAGATCTTTAACGAGATCATACCCTTCCGGCCCTGTTCCCGCTCCTGTATGTGTTGCCAGAAGCTGTGGATCATCCAGCATTTCCTTATTGATCGCAAAATTAGTTGCTGTCAGGTAATAATATGTATCATCCGTGCTGGACACTGTGGCGCCCGGTGTCTGATTTCTGGATGTCACAAACTTACGCTGCGTCACATCTGTTGCCTCGTTTGCAACAAATAAAATGTCTGCCGCATTGCCATAGCCATCTACCGCATCCTGTCCTGTCAGGATCTTATTAAATGCCTGCGCATAGGTCCTGACCCATTCATTGAGCTGCTGCTGGTAGTACGGAACGCCCTGATAGTCGATAGAAACGCCGATCTGTGCTTCTTTACCGATCCGGTCATCCGCCGGCTGTCTGCTGTTTTTATTCAGATCATCACTGATCTCAAACACATATTTTTCAATCTTGCCGTCTGCACCGTAAACTGCTTTAAAGGTATCATAATAGTATTCCTGATTTCCGATCTGGATCACACCGCCCTTGTCCGGCAAGGTTGACTTATTCAGATCTTTCAGATAGGAAGCACTGACATCGATCGTTACCTCATTCTTACCGCTTGTCTGATTTTTGCTGATCTTTGACACCGTTCCTTTAAAACATTCGCCGTTATTTCCGTCGCGAAGAGCAATCAAACCCTGCAGCTGTCCGCCGATCCGGTTACTTGACATACTGAACTCATTTCCATTCTTCCAGACAATATCAAAAAGCCCCATCGCATCAGACTGATTGTTTGCTTCATAATTTGCTCTTGCAACACATTCCAGCTCATTATAAGCATTCCCATCCACAAGCATCTGTCCGCCCGCAATCTTTACGGTATATCTGTTTGCGCCCGTTTCTCTGTCCGGATAATTCGGATCCCGGATGGGTGTTTCATTTATTTCTACTTTTGTAACCAGGGAAAGCTGGTCGATCAGAAGGTCTCTTCTGTCGCGAAGCTCATTCGCAGTTGTCCCTGTCAGTTCAATCACATTGATCTGCTCATTTAAAGAAGCAATCTCTGCGGCGTAGGAATTGATCTCATCCACTTTATTTTTGATCTCTGCATTGATATCCGTCTGGATATTGACCAGATTCTCCGCTACCGTATTAAAATAATACGACAGGTTATTGGCAAATCCGATCATCTGTGATTTTGTTGTTACATCGCCCGGATTTTTCTGCAGCTCCGCCAGTGCCTGGGACAGTTCATTGAATACGGTCGTAAATCCCTTGATCGTCTTATTATCATCCGCAAACAGATCCTCTATCTGCTTCATATAATATTCTTTTTCACCATACTCGCCCACTTTATCATTGTTATTCCAGTATTTAAAATCATAAAAGGCGTCTCTGTTACGGTCAATGGACTTTGTATCAACGCCTGCACCGGCGCATCCATATGTCGTATGAGTACGGATCGCATCACTTGCCTGCTGGGTCACCGTCTGTCTGGAATACCCCTTGGTTTCCACATTGGCAATGTTGTTACCCGCAGTATTGATCGATGCATTGGATGCGATCAGACCTGTGTATGCAGTATTCAGTCCAAAAAATGTAGAAGGCATATGCTACTCCTCTCCTATGCACCAAGTGTGTTGATAATGTGCTCCAGAAGCTGGTCGATCACATTGATATAACGGCTTGACGCATTATACGCATTTTGAAATTTGATCATATTAGACAATTCTTCTTCATCGGAAACGCCAACTACCTGCTGTCTGGCATTATCTGTGGAGCTGACTGTCGTTTCTTCGTTTTCATAGATGCTCTTAAATACAGCACCTGTATTTGCCACCTGGCTGACAATGTTGGAATAATAATCGATCAGATTCGATTTCGTTGTCACATTTGGATTCAGGCAATATGCTTTTGTTTCAAAAACAGCCTGCAGCTCCTGTGCAATCGCATAATCCTCTTTCTTATCATTTTTAACGAAACCAAGCTTTGTCGGTTCTTTTACAAGATCCGGATTGACCACCAGATTAGAAATCGTAAATAATGTATTTTCCTTACCGGCCGACAGATCCTCCCGGATCAGTTTTCCATTTTCATCATACGTATCACTGGAAATACGCTGGAACAGCTGTATGATCGTACCGTCTTCGTTCCGCAGATAAGGTGCCCCCTCCTTCTCTGCCGCATTTTCCAGTACTTCGTTGATCTTTGTAACGATATTATGAACCAGATTGTCAAATTCTGCTTCCACATTCATCAGAATGGAAGAAGAGATCGTTTCATTATAGGCATCCGCATCCTGCAGATCCGTATAATCAGCCCTGTGATCGCCACGGGCAACCAGCATGCCTTTCAGACTTCCGATATCTGTATTGCAGGCTGTTGAAATTTCTCTTGTCAGATCAAATACCTTACAATTGGAAATATCGTAACGGAAGGTACCGTTTTCCTGTGGGATCTTCTTGGCATCTCCCTGCCAGAACGGCGTATAAAAGCCGGTATCCGAATCCTGATCCAGTCCAATCTTGAAGACCTGTGTTGCATTTACCAGCGTATGCCCTTCATACTTCACATTCACACTGCCGTTCCAGTCTTCACTGTAGGAAATATTGCCGTATCCACTAAGTGCATCCAATATCTGGTTCCGTTCATCACGCAGATCGTTTGCACGCTCAATTCCACCGGTTTCAATCTTGATGATTTCATTATTTAATGCAAACAGACGGTCTGCATATTGGTTGATCTGATCAACCTCTCCTTTGATCTGATTATTCAGGTTATCCTGATACTTGGAAAGAGCACTGTACACATTACCCGCCTGCTCCACAAACTGTGATGCACGCTGGATCAGAAGTCCCTGTGTAACGGAGCTTGCAGGCTGTTTTGCCAGTTCCTGCACCGCTTCCCAAAGATCATTCATTGATTCACTGAAGGATTCGCCGTCCAGCTCTCCCAGCAGTGTCTCCACCTCACCGAGTGTATTATAGGAAACCTCATAAAAGGCACTTCTGCCCGATTCCTTTCTATATTTCTGGTCGAGGAAGCTGTCCCTGACCTGTCTGACATCCGCATAGGTAACGCCCAGCCCCGTCTGCTGGTTCGCTGCTGCTTTCGGATTGACCGACAAAAGGTTATAATTTTTATCCGTCAGCAATGTCTGCTGTCTTGTGTATCCCTTTGTATCTACGTTGGATAAGTTATGTGCTGTTGTATTAAGTGCGTTCTGCCCGGTCTGTAAGCCGGAGGCACCTACATATAAACTACCGAATAAGGACATTTCCTCACCTCATTTTCTTACTGTTTAGCATCAAATCCGCCTCTTGACGGTGCCATATAATTGCCCGCATTCATGGCACCTTTATTGTATTCCGCCGTCTGTGGTGCAGCCTTTAAGCCCCGCACCAGATTCAGGTCAAATTCCACCATTTCAAGTGCACTCTGCAGAAGCTCCCGGTTCTGTTCATTGATCCGTGCCATGGCTTTCACGGTTTCCTTCAGTTTATCACTCGCCTCAGACAATCTTCTCTGTTCCTGTGCTCTGGCATCCAGCGCCTTGATCAGCACCGGGATCGTCAGTGTACCGACATCACGATTCATGACATTTGCCATATCCTCCATGATGCCCATCCGTCTTTTATCCACATCGTTTACCTGATCGACCAAAAGCTGTTCCTGCTCGGTGATCTGCTGCAACGCCGGTATATCATTTGAAACAATGACCTCTGTTTTTTTCATGGACAATTCCAGAAGCGCATCATAATATCCGCCCTCTTCTTCCAATACATCCATCAAATTTTCCATCAGACTTGCCATATGTATATATTTCCTTTCCGGATCTCATTACAAAAATGGTGCCTGGCCTTTTAGGCACAGACACCGTTTTTCTTTTTCATCAGCCTAATAATGTACTATATTTTTCCAGTAATCTCTCTGCAAAATCATCAGAAGATACATCATAACTGCCGGACTCTACTGCCTCCCTGATCGGGGCTGTTACATCCTCACGGATATCCGGAGCTGCAAAAACGGCAGCTTTAGCGGTCTGATAATCTTTTCCCGTGCTTGATATCTGAACCGCATCCATAAAGCTCTTATTTGTTGTCTTCTGTGTTTTTCCTGCTTTCGATGTATTATAAAGCTGCTGAATCTGTGTATAAGCTTCAATACGCATGGTAACTCCTCCTTTATGTGTATTGATGTTTGTTCTTATACTATACATATCGGAAAAAAACACGTGAACTTAATAGGTATTTTTCTGTTTTTCTGTTTTTCGGTTCACCCCAGCCCCAGCAGATGCTGTACCAGGATCTTAATTCCCATCAGGATCAACACAATACCGCCTGCCATCTCTGCTTTCGATTTATAGCGGCTTCCGAACACATTTCCAATTTTGAATCCCACACCTGAAATAATTCCCGTTGTAATACCGATCAGAATGATCGCCTCGACAATATTCACACCCAGAAAAGCAAAGGTTACACCGATCGCCAATGCATCAATGCTTGTTGCAACCGCTAAAATCAACATGGTGGAAACCGTAAAGGAATCATCCAGTTTTTCTTCCCCGGCTCCGGACTCGCGCACCATATTGGCACCGATCAGTCCAAGCAGCACAAATGCGATCCAGTGATCCACATTGGCTACCATCGCCTCAAACCGGACACCGAGCAGATAGCCAAGAAGCGGCATCAAAGCCTGAAAGCCGCCAAAATAAGCTGCAACGATCAGATAGTGCTTAGGTTTTACCTTCTGCACTGACAGTCCCTTACAGACAGAGACTGCAAATGCATCCATTGACAGTCCGACCGCTATTACCAACAATTCCCATAAACTCATGTTTTTTACCTTTCCTTACTGTGAGTGTGCACCCGGGAAGCTATAACCTGCTACGCAGGTTATTTGGCCGCACATTTGCTTCGCAGCCGCTTGATTTCGTTCCCTCTTCATACTCGAAAATCCCGCTTCTCCGAAGCGTCGCAGCTTCGCTGCTTCTGATTTTCTCGTTGTACGCTCGGGCGAAATCAAATGTCTGCTTCGCAGCCGCTTGATTTCGTTCCCTCGCTACATATAAAAAGAGACTTATCCGGATAGACTGATGCTATCGCAGATAAGTCTCGTCATTTCAGATGATGCCAGGAACAAATCCAGTATGTTGACTTCACCGCACTTCGTGCCGACTACTCCCTTATTTTGTCCCATTATACTAAACTGATAATTTTTGTCAACTATTAATTGTTAAACAGTGCGGTAGACAGATATCTGTCACCGGAATCCGGCAGAAGTGCTACGATCGTTTTGCCCTTGTTCTCCGGTCTCTTTGCCAGAATTGTTGCCGCTTTCAGTGCTGCACCGGAAGAGATACCGACCAGAATACCTTCGCTTACCGCAAATGCCCTGCCTTCTGTAAAGGCATCTTCATTTTCGATCGTGATCACTTCATCATATACCTTTGTATTTAATACTTCCGGTACAAAACCTGCACCGATTCCCTGGATCTTATGTGCACCCGGTGTTCCTTTGGAAAGCACAGGACTTGTTGCAGGCTCTACTGCCACAATCTTCACATTCGGATTCTGTTCTTTCAGATATTCACCGACGCCCGTTACAGTTCCGCCTGTACCAACACCTGCTACAAAAATATCAACCTTACCATCTGTCTGCTCCCAGATTTCCGGTCCTGTTGTTTTCTTATGTACTGCCGGATTTGCCGGATTTACAAACTGTCCGAGAATGACTGCTCCCGGAATTTCCTTTACCAGTTCGTCTGCCTTTGCAATGGCGCCCTTCATACCCTTTGCACCTTCTGTCAGGACGAGCTCTGCGCCATATGCTTTTAATAAGTTTCTTCTCTCCACACTCATGGTATCAGGCAGCGTCAGGATCGCATGATAGCCTTTTGCTGCTGCTACAGCCGCAAGACCGATCCCGGTATTTCCGCTGGTAGGCTCGATGATTGTAGCCCCCTCTTTTAAAATACCCTTCTCCTCTGCATCCTCGATCATGGCAAGTGCGATTCTGTCCTTTACAGAACCTGCCGGATTCAGATACTCAAGCTTTGCAAGAATCGTTGCTTCTGTAACCCCTGCCTTTTTGCTGTATCCGTTCAGTTTCAAAATCGGTGTTTTTCCGATCAGTTCCAATGCGCTTTCCTTAATCTGACTCATTTCAGTACCTCCTTCATTTTGAGCAGCGACTTTCCGTTTACAGCTGCCCGTTTGTATTTTCCCACTATCTACGTAGGAATAATATGTTTGCTGTTGAAACTGATTATATACGTTGTTATTTTTATTGTCAATAACTTTTTTGCAATACTTCCCGGATTCCTTCGATCACTGTATCATATCTTCTTTCCAGAACCGCAAACTGGTCAACCGTCAGCTCTGGGAAACCTGCTCGAAACTCATTTACAATCTCCTCACTGATCCGGGACAGATCTCCGAATCCCAGATTCAGGCTCACACCCTTTAAGGTATGGATACAACGATATGCTTCCTTCTCTTCATGCGCCGCATATTTCACCAGGAAATTCTGATAACTGTCTTCCCTCAAAAACTTTTCCAGAAAAAGCAAAATTGTTTCATCATTCTCCAGTCTGTAAAGCACGTTGCTGTAGTCTCCTCCTACTTTTCTGTAAAAAACTTCTAACATTCGCTTCCCCTTTCTTTGCATGTAATTACATTACTTTTTTGGTGTATTTTTTATCACGTCAATATTTTACCATAACTCTACAGAATATGTCACAAAAAACCCCTATCCTTTTACCGTTTCTTAACCACATTTCATCGACAAATTTCGCATTTTACAAAAAGCAGCATCGACGCTCCCACTTTTTAATGCTATAATGTAACATGGTACAAAAGAAAAACGAGCGACCAATATCATGTATCGAAGATGCATGATGTAGCCCAGGCTCATCGCCAGAGGCGATTATACATGAGCCCGGGTTCACGAAAAGGTGGCATTTGTTTTTCTTGTGCCATTAATGAGCAAACAGTTTGCGAGTAAATAAACATATCTTACACAAGGAGGTCATTTTTATGCAGACTACCACAATATCCGATGCGGTACGCTACATCGGTTCAGACGATACGACGATTGATCTTTTTGAAAGCCAGTACGAGGTGCCAAACGGCGTATCCTATAATTCTTACGTTATTTTAGATGAAAAAATTGCTGTCATGGATACAGTAGATGCGAGAAAAACAGACGAATGGCTGTCTAACCTGAAAGCCGCCTTAGACGGACGAAATGCCGACTATCTGATCGTTTCTCATTTAGAGCCGGATCATTCCGCAGGGATCAGGCTGTTTACAGAGCAGTTCCCACAGGCAAAGCTTGTTATGAGTGCAAAGGCAAAAGCCATGCTGCCACAGTTTTTTGAGATTCCGTCACTGGAAGAGAAATGCTTAACGGCTGCTGAAGGAGAAACACTCTCACTTGGCAGCCACACGCTGCAGTTTTTTATGGCTCCCATGGTTCACTGGCCGGAAGTCATGGTAGAATATGAAATGACAGAAAAAATTCTCTTCTCTGCCGATGGTTTTGGCAAATTCGGTGCTTTGTCCACAGAGGAGGACTGGGCATGTGAAGCCAGAAGATATTATTTCAATATTGTAGGAAAATATGGTTCTCCCGTGCAAACGCTTCTGAAAAAAGCTGCCACACTTGACATTCAGACGATCTGTCCGCTGCACGGTCCGATCTTAAAAGAAAATCTGCCTTACTATATCGGTAAATACCAGACATGGAGCAGTTATGAACCGGAAGACAAAGGCGTTCTCGTTGCCTGTGCTTCCATCCACGGCAATACAAAAGCCGCGGCAGAAAAAATGGTCAATCTGCTGCAGGAAGCAGGTGCGGCAAAGGTTGCTTTCACAGATCTTTCCCGCGACGATATGGCGGAAGCCATCGAAGACGCCTTCCGCTATGACAGCCTTGTGCTTTGTGCAGCCTCCTACGATGGCGGTGTATTCCCGCCAATGGAAGACTTTTTGAACCGTCTTTCCCATAAGGCTTTCCAGAAGCGAAAAGTGGGGATCATCGAAAACGGCTCCTGGGCTCCATGCGCTGCCAAGAGCATGAAAGCCATTCTGGATACGATGAAAAATCTGGAGATCTGCGATAAAGTTGTTACAATCAAAACAACGATGAAAGATGCAGATGTGGAACATATGAAGGAGCTGGCGAAAGAGATCGTTGGGTAAAAAGATGCGACTAATCCTGAATCAGGTTCAGGATTAGTCGCATTATAGTATAAGTATGATTATGCATCAATCATACGCTTTCCATATTCTTCATAAGCCCTACTCATACAACATCTCAAGCGAAATCAGATGTACAGCACCTTTCTTTTCCAGTTCCTCCAAATTCTGTGTAAATCCTCCTTTGGAAAATATATAGTAAATATAAGTTTTTCCCTTTCCAAATACACCTGCATAATGCTCTAAAAGCTTTAACTCATCCACGCCAATTGGTTCTTTTTTATATTTACAGGAGCCGATATAATAGGTTCCCTTATCCGTTGTGCCGGCTACAATATCAATCTGTACCTCTTTGTGAAGCGATGGGTCTGTCCCCCACCACTGTCCAATATCCGTAATTGGCACATGAAGATTTTGCGCATAACGGAGCATATAACATTTACACATATCTTCAAATACTGTTCCCATATAATCGGATAAAGACCCTGCCACAACCTGATCAAAAATACTTCCCATACGTTCTGATACAATAGCTCCCATATTATGCGGAACGTAACGATACCAGAAGCCAAAGAAATGATCTGCCAGTCTGTAGATCGTCTTTTTCCCCGGCTTTTCTGTCATTGGCGTTTCTTTCTTTATGATTCCCAGTTCCAAAAGCACCTTCGTGTACTTACTGCAGACTGCGTTTTCCAGCCCTGCCTTTGTTGCTATTTCATTTAATTTAGATGCACCGGATGCGATCGTTGTAATAATAGTGTTGTATACAGCAGGCTCCCTTAATTCCTGTTTTAATAAGTTCTGCGGTTCCTCAAAAAGATAACTGCTGGCATCAAACAGATTTTCAAGTAATGCTTCCTTTATTCCATCCTGCACGCCCAGCTTATTGATATAAAGCGGAATCCCGCCCGTAATACCATACACCAGCGCCTGCTCCTGCTTTGAAAGTCCCGGGTAAAATGCTTCTACCTCCCGATAACTGAGCGGTTCTATTTTAAATTGCGCTGTCCTGCGCCCATAAAGCGGGCTTTCATACCCAAGTACCTGCTCCTCCATAAAACTCATGGAAGAACCACATAAGATCAGATATAATTTAGTATGCTGCCATTTATGATCGATCATGTGCTGCAAACGTGATGAAATAGACTCTGCTGCCTTTGCCAGATACGGAAACTCATCGATCACAAATACCAGACGTTCCTCCGCCATGTCTGTAATCGCATCTAATGCACTGTCAAATGAAGAAAAAACCGGTGCATCACAGGCGTCCTTCTTTTCGCACTCATAAATTGCCTTAGAAAGTGCCGTCAGGTTTTCCCGTTCTGTTGCATTTAATGCTGCAAAAAAAATGGTTTTTTTATCTTTGCAGAATTCATTAATGAGCGCAGTCTTTCCTACTCGTCGGCGTCCATAAATAACAATACATTCAAATTGCCGGTTCTGATATCGTTTATTTAGTTTTGCCAGTTCACTTTCCCTATAATGAAACATAAGTCCTCCTGACACAGTTTTAAAAAATATACTCATAAGTTAGTAACTTATGAGTATATTTTACATTCTTTGTGTAAAATGTCAATTCTATTCTGTATCATCTCTCAATCTGTCCTGCAAAATCAATGGTACCTGACACTCAATTTTCAAAATATGTCAATCCTGTTCCGACAAGCCCTGTTTGATCAGCACAGTCTTCCCTTCAAATGCAAAACCGTACTTTTTGATGTCTGCCGCATCTATTCCATCTGCAAGCAGTTCTGTCACATAACACTTTTCCTCAATCTGTCTCAGTGCCTTATCCGCACATTCCTCCAGATCTTTATCCCTCTTCGGATCGAATACTTTAAATTCTATGATACAAGAACTCTGCCGTGCATCTACCGCCTTCATCATAATGTCATATCGTCCTATCCCACTCTCCCGATTGGATGTAATATGATAGTGATCCGATAATTCAGCAAGCAATCCCAACACAAACCCATGATAAAATCTTTCTGTTTCATCAATTGCTCCATAACCGGATCCGCAATCAAAATAGCTGAAGGTTGTTTTAGCAACCATGTTCATATAATAGTTCATATCTTCGACATTGCCCGCCAGCAAAGCCTTCTGAAAATCTCCAAAATCACTTCCTCTGCGGTAAAACCACTTTCGGAACATTCTGGCAAACATTTTTCGGATTTCGATGTTGGTAAAAGACAATGTATATAAGTCCTCTTCTATCTCATCTGCCCGCAAATATCCCGTCGTAAACAAAAGTCCCCAGATTGCATCTTCATCCGTTTCAAGCAGAGAAAAATCGATTGTTTCATCTACATGTGCCCGGATCTGTTTTCCGTTCATCAGGTCTTCCATATTACACTTTACGTGACGAGATCCCCGGGCAACCATTGTATTGATCAATGTATTACTGCTTGTATTCGCCCAGTACGTATCAAACCTGCCATCCGAATCTATAAACTTTGTGATCGACCACGGATTATAGATATCCTTACATCTGCCGATCATGAACCCATCATACCACTGCTTCACCTGCTTTTTGTACTTACCAAGTCCCATGTGATCGAGCGCAGCAAATACCTCCTTTTGTGTAAAGCCAAATGCTGTTTCATATTTATGTGTGGTAATTGTAGCAACATCAATATGATTCATATCGGAAAACATAGATTCTCTACCAATTCTTGTGATACCGGTCATAAGTGCTTTTTCCAAAAGCGGATTTGTTTTAAATGTATTATTCAGAAATCCTCTCATAAATGCAGCCATTTGTTCCCAATATCCATGAAAATACGCCTCCTGCATGGGTGTATCATACTCATCCAGCAAAATAATGGGCTTCTTCCCATAATATTTGTACAAAAGCTGCGTCAGCAATTTCAGCGATTTTGCTGCAATGGTTTCATCCATATCCCAGCTGATCCTGGAAAGCTGTGTCCTCTCCTCTTCAGAGAATCTATCCATATCAAGCTCTGCCCTGATATTGTCTACCATGTATTTCAGTTCAAAACACAGGGAACGAAAAGCCCCCTCGTAAGTCTCCTCTTTTACCCCTGCAAGCGACAGAAAAATAACCGGATATGTGCCCTGCAGCTTGTGATACATGGGATTTTCCCAGATCTTTAAACCTGTAAATAGATCCTCCCTGCCCGCATATTGACAGGAAAAAAAGCATTCCAGCATGCTTAAATTCAAAGTCTTTCCAAACCTTCGAGGTCTTGTGATCAGTGTTACATCATGCTCATTTTCCCACCACTGGCTGATGAATGATGTCTTATCCACATAAAAAGCCCCTTTGGATCTAATCTCCTCAAAGCTTTGGATTCCAACGCCTACTTTATCCCCTTCTATCCTGACAATATAATCTATCTGCGCCGGTCCTTCTCCATATCTGTCCGGTCTTTCCGCATTCATCGGAATTTTCCACCGGATCCCTTCTTTCCTTGCACCATGGATCTTTCCCATGGCACACCAATAATTGACCATTCGCTTTGTGACACCCCACTCGGATGCTTTTTCTATGGATGTTACAAATTCCATGCTGCTTCCTCCCCTTTTGCCGGTATGGGAATATTATAAAGCAGAAGCAGGAAAAGAACAAGTTTCTTTTCCCACTTCTGCATCATCTTGCTATTGCCTACACCCATTTCCGCATAAATCTAATACAATTGTTATATCGATAATAATTTAGAAATCTTTGGCATATGAATCTTTTAAAGTATAATAATTTTGCAATTGATATCATAATGCCTGATTACATACTATACTTTCTGCGAAAGATTAGAGTGTTTAGCTTCGTGAAATGCGTTCAAGTATTTCTTCACTAACCAAGGAGTATCTCTTTCCATCAATTACTATGCTTGCTCCATGAAATGGCGGAAACCATAATGCCCTGATTTTTTTATCAATCTCCTCTGAAGAATCTGATAAACTAATATCTTTGTCTTTCTCTAATTGCTTTCTGCTATAATAACAACCGGCTCCCTCTTCTTGTTTTATTCGAGGTAATTTTTGACCGGCTAAAATCATATCCATGACTTCCTCAAACAATTTTAACTGCTCTTCCTGTTCCATCTCTGCAAGCATTTTTGCAGTGATATTTTTCTCTATATCGAAAAATCTTTGTTTAATGATATCTCCTGCATCAATTTCCGGAACAACATAATGAGCCGTCACGCCCCAATAATCATAATCATTTAATAAACAATATACACAAGCGCCCACACCTTTATGTTCCTGAACCGGTGCCGGATGAAAATTGATAACTTTTCCATATGCAGCATCTATAAATTCTTTTTTTATAATTTTAGGAAACAAATATGATATTGCAAAATCAAATTCTATCAATCTTTTATTTGAAATCATATCATAGATTTCATTTATAGAGAAAATAGGGATTCTATAATTCATACACAGTTGTTCAAATTCACTCCCATATTTTTCTATAACACAAGCCACTATTTCTATTTTCTTTTGAAGCGCAATTTTAATCGCTTCTTTCACTCTATCTCTATCTGAACACAAAAAAATAATTCTCATATCATAAATTCCTTATCATAGCCCATTAAATACCAACTCTTATTCCAGCCTTCCCAACGTCCCACATCAGCGAACAGAAAATCTCTTTGCCCTATCCAACGATGAATACCATAATCAATAAAGCTTGATACCCTCTTTCAATTTATATATCCTACTCATGTTATGTGGAACTCTTTTTTCCTTTGGCGGCAATTTCATATAATCACCATACCATATCTTTAAAAGAGCATCATATTGTTCCGGTACATAGAATTTTTCTCCCTCGAAATCTGCCAGTATAGCTTTCGAATAATACTCTTGTGGTATTGCCCTATTTTCTGAGGCAATCTTATTCGGCACTGCAAAATAGGCAGGACTAACACTTCCTGTATCACCATAGGGATATCTTCTAAGCATTTTCTGCATATCGTCGTACATCGCAAGATATTTTTCTCTATGAAAAGTCTCCGCCCCGTATGGAATAACAACATTTTCTTTCCATCCGTTTCCAGATTCCTCAAATTCTTTCTGAAAAGCAAACTGCCCCTCCTCATCCGATGGATATGCGCATAATGGAAATATTTCTACACACACACCTGTCAAAGCCCATACCGGATAATGATGGTACTCTGTCACGATTTTACTGGATTTTATCTTCGACAAACTATGCAATGCCGGATATGCACTTTCCGGATGATCAATACTATCAAAATAATATTTCCCATATTTACTGTATAAACTACAAAAACGTTCATAGTCATTTATAGGCATCGATATGTCAACATCATCATCCCACGGAATGAATCCCCTATGCCTAATCGCTCCTAGAAGCGTTCCAAAATCAAGAAAATATGTTATTTCATATTTTTCGCAAAAGGCATGAAATTCCTTAAGTATCTCCAGCATTTCTTCATGAGCTTCTCTAAGCGTAAGCTCTTTCTCGACATAATCTGCTGCTAAATCATCCCCAAAATAATCCCAAGTAAGATATGACATGTCCAAAATATCTGATTTTGCAAGCTTTGGCTTGTCAGAAATGATTTCCTCTTTCAGTGTCGTATTGGTATATGTATTGATAACAATTACATCTTCAATCCTAAAGTCCACAATATCTGATGATTTTATGACTTTCTTTCCATAAAAATATTGACCATGCTTTTGATTATCCACAACCATAACAGACCTCACTTGATAGTATTCAAAAAACGAGGCAATCGTCTTACCAATCACATTAAATCCTAATATAATAATATTTTTCTCCGAACATCTTTTCTGATCATATATTTTCTTTAATTTGGCATATATTTCATTACAATAATTATGATAGATCATAGTAGTACCTCCTCGTTTCTAATCTATTTTATTAGTTGCTACACTGTACACATCTTCCCCCATAATTGAGCCGTTTCAAACCCTATTTTATCATAATATCTGTCTAGTCTATCACCATAACAGAACAAATATATTTGTTTATCTGCTGAAATCTGTTTAATATATGAAAAAAGTCTGGCAGCATATCCCTGCCCCCTATATGCCTTCGCTGTGTACACATTTGAAATTACAATAAAATCATCTAGTTCTGCTGCAATACCAAACTGCGCCGTAATTTGATCCTGATCACATATATAAAACGTCTTTCCATATCCATCCAATATTCTTTCAGATATTTGTCTATACATCTCATCAAACGTATATCCTGCGGAAAATTCTGCATCTGACATAAGCATTTCTGTAAGTGCCACTACATCATCGATTGTTGCTGTCCGGATGGCGTCGTATTTATATCCCCCACATTTTTTCATCCTTTTTATATATCCATATTCATGATCGTACTCATCCAGCAAGCCTGCAATGTCTGATATCATTTGTGCTACGCCTAAAACCATCACAGGTTTTACTTCTTTTATTAAATGAACCAGTTCCGTTTTATTATAATCTAACCCAGACGAATAAATATGCATCCCATTATGATATTGCATCAATACCGCCTTTATATTATCGTCAATGATATTGACCCATGTCATAATATATTCAGAATCCATACCTTACTTTTTCAAATCGGCATATATGTATAAACATTTTTCATAATCTTTTCCAATATATGAAAAAATTTGTTGTTTCCATTCATTTGAGCATTGAATAATCATATCTTTTCCTCTAACAGATTCAAAAACCGTTCCAGAGCATACACCTGAAATCTCTGTTTTCCAGATAAATTCTCTATACATCCCAGCAGAAATTCATCACGTTTCGGGCCTTTCCAATCAGCCATCCATTCATCGACAGCACGAGGCATCGCGATCTTCTCCGGAAGTTCTCTCCCCGGATAGCGTTTCCTGAACAGATCACGAATATAATATTTGGAATCACCACTGCGAACCCGTTCCAGATCAAGTGGTTTTCCCATCTTCATGAAAGCATACGGATCATAGTATGGCAAATTTGCATTTCGAAACGCATTATAATATGCCCCTGTTGACGTAATTGCAAACTCATGATTGAGCATAGCCATATAGTCTACATAGTCACCCGGAAGTCTGTACTTTTCAAATACATGCTCCATTGACACCGGATACTTCAGTACCTTTTCCGGCTCAAGATAGGTATAACGTTTTTTCCAATCATCAAACTTCCAATCTCTAGATATCAATTCACTCATGCCTCCAAAGGCCATATCTGCATTGTCTCCGATGATCACCAGATTACAGCCATCCTGTTTGATTCTCTGCGCAAGCTTATATACCTGCGGTTCATTTGAACTGATCGGACATCCATCCCGAAGCATAAGCTCGTCCATCGAATCCAGATAATCCTTCCAGGAAATATCAACAATAATATGCTCAAGCCCATACTGTTCACAATAGTATCTTGCACGTTCTGTTTCATCGACAGCATTCGGTGTATTGCACCTTGCTGTATAGGCTTTCGTACCCTTTGGCATATAGGATGCAAGGATTGCAGAATCCATTCCGCCACTCAACAAAATAGCCGCATTCGACAAATCCAGTTTACGAAATGATTTTTGTATTACATTCTCTATATCTTCAGCACTGTCACACGAAATCTGTTCCGCAGAAGGCATAGGTTCAAAATCTTCATGGGGAAGATTCTCTGCAAAGCCTCTGTTCTTATCATCAATATAACGTAAAACAAGATACGAACTCATACAATAATTTTTATCAACGATCATTTTGTATCACCTTTCAACACTTTTGCCAGACATTCTATAAACTTACCGTTTTCCTTCGGAGATCTTATTGCGATCCTGATATACTGATGGTTACTGTTCATCCTTTTTACAGATAAATCCTTCACAAGTAAATTATAATCACTAAGAAGATCTCTTGTAACATTTCTTGCCGTAAGTCCATTAAGGATTTCAATCATCAAGTGATTGGCCTGACTGCCAATAACCTTAATCTCCCCTATGTGAGACAACCCTTCAATAAATCTTTTTCTTTCTTTTATAATCTCTTTAAGAGACAACAAATACTGCTTTTTATATTTTTCAAAAATCTGCATATAAAATTCTGCAATAGAATTCACATTCCAAATCGAGATATCCTGACGTATTCTATCTACAATTTGTTGATTTGCAGTTGCCAGTATACCCAACCGGATTCCCGGCATACCATGTGGCTCTGAAATCGATCTTATCACAATCATTTTTTTATACTGTAACAAGATTTCTTCAGCTAGTAATGAATAGCTTTCTTCAGCATAATCAATAAAAGATTCATCTACAACAAGTATAATATTCTCTCTGTCACTCCACTGAAGCAGTTGTTCCATATCTTCACGCCGAATAAAATTTCCACTCGAATTATCCGGATTTGAAATAATCAAAGAATCTACCCTGTTTTCAGTGAAATACTGAATGAGATTTCTAACCGTATAAGAAAAATCCTCACTCTCCGGACTGTAAATAATCTTCTCTCCCCGGATTCTTCTCGTATACTCATTAAATGCCGTCTGTATAATACCCACTCTGCCAGGCACCTGATTCATGATTTCTCTAATCAGTTCAGGGATTCCATTTCCAACAATGACCATATTATGATCAATTCCAAAAATCTTTCCCGCCAACAAACTGTTTACTTCATTTGCTGATGGATATTGTGTAACCAGCGAATCAAAGCTTGCGACAATCTCATCCTTCATTTTCTGTGGAGGATAAAAAGAATTAATAGGACAGCAGAAATCTGTCAATTTCGGATATCTCCAATAGCCTCCATAACGGTGTTGGATTTTATCCAATTGATCATAATCATCTTTGGAAAAAAATGATTCTGCAATATCCAGATCCGCCTCGTCATCGATTTCATACCATCGTTCACCCTCTAAACGCTTTACGCCGATAGGAGGATTATCTAAAATTGTAATAATCCTTAAAACTTCTTCATAATACTCGTTATAACCAAGAGCTTTTGAATACGCTTCAAGAAAAGGAATATAATATCTACAAGAAAATTCTCTGCTAAACTTATAAATATTTACCGTCTTGTAATAATTCCTTGAAGATGAAAAGTCAAATTTTCTTCCCGGTACAAAGTTTTCTATTTCGTCATTTTCTCCCACAACCAGACAAGTGCCGTCCATCCAGCTTTCGTATTTATCTACAAGCGCAAGATTTTCTCTTTTGTCACTCACTATCTGTTCAAGAATACCATCTTCAAAGATTAAGTCTGATTCTAAAAGAAGCGTATCATCAGACTCCAGATAATCTTTCGCAAGGTATAAGGAATAAATATTATTGGTTCGATTATAGATTACATTATTTACATAAACAATAGGGGTATCAATTTCAAGCCCATTCACATAGCTTGTAAGTATGTCACACGCATAACCAGTAACGATAATGATTCTATTCAGATTCAGCTTGTCCAATTGGCGTAGTGCGCGCTCTATCAATGTGACTCCACTCACTTCAACCATGCACTTTGGTTTATTCTGTGTCAGCTTCTTCAATCTGCTCCCCATTCCAGCAGCAAGAATTATTCCCTGCATTCCAATCCTCCAACTATTTTTTGTCAAGAAGCATAATCGCATCCCAGACCCGTTTCATAACCTTGACATCTCCAGTGGATATGCGCGCCCAACCCTTTAGAATTCCTGTTTTATAATCCCTTATCCAAATCCCCTGCTTTTTTAAATTGTTAACAAGTTCCTCCGAATCACACTTTGGATAAAACAAGACATAGTTTCCTTCTCCCGAAAAAAAAGTATAGCCATTTTCCTTGAGCCGTTCAACGATCCAATCGTGTCCTGTTTTTTCTATCTCAACCAGTTCCTCCATAAGTTTTGGATTCTTTAATATTTCAGTGGCAAAAAGTATAGAAACATTACATACATTGAATGTAGATTGTGCTTTTTCAATATATTCGATAATTTCTTCATCAGCTGCCGCATATCCAATTCTTAATCCAGCAATTGAGCATAATTTCGAAAACGTTCTCAAAACGACCAGATTGTTATATTTTTTAGTCAGTGTAATTTCCGTACCTGGATAAAAATAATGGTACGCTTCATCCACAACAACAATTGAATGAACTTCCTGTGCCTTCTTTATTATTCTTTCAAATTCGTTTTCTGAATACACAGTTCCAATCGGGCTATTAGGATTAAGTAATACAATAATTCCGGTATCAGTTCTGATTTTTTCAAGGATTTTATCCACACTAATCGAAAAATCCTCTTCATATTCTACCATTTCATGCTGCATTCCAAACATTTTAGAATAAACATCATACATTTCAAATGTCGGCGTTACTGTAAGAAGTGTACTTCCCTGTTGTCCAAAACATTGAAAAATCAATCGCATAGCCTCTTCTGATCCCGCCGTAACCGTAATGTTTGCATCATCAAGCTCATTATTCTTTGCTATTAAGGATATTAACTCTTTTTTGTTTGGATATGTTGACAAAAATTCCGGTATGATCTTCTCCTTTACCCTTTCAACAAACTCTTTCGGGAGTCCTACAGGATTTTCATTCATATCTAATCTTAAAACATTACTTCTATCATCCGTACACTTCACTCTATACAAATCTCTTATATTTTCATTTACATAATACATAATTTTCACCTCTTATCCTGAAGATTCTCCATTCTATAAAGCTTATATACATCCTCTTTTGACATTATCCCATTTTCTTTTAAAAGATTATAATAAGCATTTGATTCACCCGTCAATTCTATATACCATGCGATAATGGTGTCTATCATTTCTGTTTTTACAGCAAAAATATCTGCCAATGCTTTAATGATAAATAAACCGTAATGAAAGTCTTCTGTAAAATACCTCGATGCTAAATCTATTTTGTAATCCCCATTTTCATCCTGCTTAATTGGCGATTGTACTTTTTTAAATGATGATATAGAATGCATCTTCTCTGTCATTTGTTCCGGTGTATACACCTCATAATGTTCTTTCAGCGAAACAACATTGCCCACACCTATCTCTTTACATAGTTTTTGTAATTCTTCATCACATTTAAAAAGATATCTGGAGGTATCATCGTCCCATTCGCCATAGAAAAGCACTTTACCTTCCAGAGTGGCATCTTTTTTCTTGTCCTTAAACATAGAATATAATCTTACCGGATGCATGATTGGATTAGCCGGAGTTAACGTAATTGACAAGTAATTGTCTAATGGTATAAAGTCAATTTCAAACTCTCTCTCTAACGCACTGCATATAGTATGGATATCACGCTTGTCCACATTGATCCCGGCAATGCGTAGTTTTTTCTTCCACTCAAACTCAACACTTTTCCCATATTCCTTCACTCTTGATACAGCAGGCACACGATCAAATCCAATAATTCGACAATTCTTTTTTATTAGTTCATCACAAAAAAATTCCACACCACCGCACCCCGGCAAAAAAGCTACGAGGGTATTCGGTAGAACATGCTCGCAAATGGTATCAATACATTCTTTTCGTAAAAAAGATGGGAGTGTCACATATATTGCATCGGCATTCTGAACCGCATCTATCAATTTATCTGTCACCTTAAATCCCGATACAGCCTTCCACTCTTCGTCACCATCCATCCCTCTATAAAGAATGGTGTCATTCCATAATTTCTTCTTTGTCGAGTAAATCGTCACTGCAATATCCTCTTTTTTACATAACTCTACCAGAACAGCAGTACCCACATTGCCCGCACCTATTATGCACACATTTAACATTTTTCACATCCACTCACTTAAATATCTTTTTCATCTAATAATTCTAATTTTACGACAGGCATGTGACTCACTCTTTTTTCAATCGGAGGAAGAGTCATATAATCGCCATATAACAATGTCAAATATTCATCATATTCATAAAATCCTGGAAATGACGAATTTTCAAACTCGTACATTTGATATTTATCAAAAAATTTTCTTGGAATTCCTTCTAGCTTTTTGTTATAGGTATATCTACATGTCATATAACGAACAAGCTTTGTATCCTTACGGTTACAATAATCCCTAACGGATCTAAGCCGTTTAAAAACATACTCTATCGGAATATGATTAGCTAATCTATACAATCCTCGTTTGATTATATTTTTTTCACTGTATTTTCCAACCTCAGACCACATTACAAACCGACAACGATAACAAAAAAATTCATAAAGCTTTCTCCAAATAAAGTTGTCAGGTACATTGTCCATAACGAGAACGTCTATAAAAACTCCATTATGCATTTTTAAATGTTCCTGCCCGCAACGAACAAACTCTGTATTGTTCCGTCGAATTTTTGTAAATCCCCATCGATATACATCATCCGTTCGTTCCTCCTGCAAAAAGTATTTGTCCTTATTCAGATATTTTTTGCACGCCTGATAAAACTTTTCATATTCCTCTCTCAACATAATCACATCAATATCAGGATCCCATGGAATAAATCCCTGCCCGCGAACAGCTCCTAATAGGGTTCCGCCATCTATTCCATATTGGATATTCTCCAATTGACAAATTCGATCGACTTCCCTCAGTATATCCAATTGTATTTTTTGCATGAGCTTCACTTCAGCCGGTGTAATCTCTCGTTGCATATTCCTACTCCACTTTCTCCTGACACTTCAAGTAATTCAAAATTCTCTCATAGTCATCAAAATAATCAATTTCTGCCCAAAATAATCCGTTTACATCAATCGTATAAATAGACTTCTCATTATTATCAGTAAATGAATATATTACATTTTCCCACCATTTATCATGCTGCTGCATGTCTATTAATTTATCCAGTCTTTGGTTGAAAACCGGTACAAACGAACTCGACAATTTGGCAATCCCGACGTATTCCCCACTTCTCTCTCTTAATGGTAACTCTTTTCCATATTTTCGTAAGCAACCATTATCAGATGTTTTAAAAAAATAATCTCCTAATTCAATTCTCGTTTTGTCAATTGCTAAAACATTATCACGACTTTCATTCAGAATAAGAGTTAGGATTTCAGGAGAAAAGAAAACATCCGCATTTAGAATTAATAATTCTCCTTGTAAAAACTGTTTTGCAAACCACAAGCTAGCAATGCTATTTGTAACATCATAAAAGGGATTATAAACAAAATCTACTTTCATCCCCTCCAGTGCTTTATAAATTTGCTCCTTTTTGTAACCAACGCAAACTGTAATATCCATCCCCTTTTCCACTAGCATTTCGACTGTATGCCGAATAAGCGGAACATTTTTAATCGGAAGTGTGCATTTGGGTATTGGTTCAATCATTCTTGATATTCTCGTCCCTCTTCCTGCTGCTAATAAAATCGCTCTCATATTCTACCTCCTCAATACATAATTTTGAAATTTCATTGTGACCGACTCTTTCCTCCTTTGGTGGTGGCATCATATAATCTTCTCCATAAGTCATTATCAACCACTCATGATACGCGCGTGGTGCTAAAACCTTTACCTCCTCAAATGAAATTTCTATGCTATCATAATGCCATTTTCTTTTCGTATACTCTTTTTGTCCACACTTCACAAATGAATAACTAGTCACATTTTCATATTTGAAATCCATATAGTGTCCCGATATATTATCTAACGCATCAAAAATATAATTTTTAGGAACTATGTTCATTAAACCATAAACACATCTCTTTAAAACATTTGGCTCGGCCATACGACCAACTTCTGCATACAAAAATTTCTTCAAAAGAAAAACTATTTTTATTATGATATTTCTTTTCCATGCTGTATTAGGCAAACCATCAGCTGGCATAACATCTATAAAAATCCCATTTTTCATTTTCAGATGCTCCTGACCGGATCTTGTATAGCAGGAATGAATATAACGTAGTTTCCCATAGTACCAAGGATAATCCGAATCCGTATTATGATCTTGAAAAAAATACTTATTTCCATCAAGTTCTCTTTCACACGCTTGAGCAAATTTGATATATTCTGCCCTGTCCATTCTCACGTCAATATCATCATCCCAAGGTATAAATTTTCCATTACGAACTGCACCAAGCAATGTTCCTCCGGAAATAATATACTTTATTCCATGCCTTCTGCAGATTCTATCTAATTCAATCAGCATCTCCAATTGTATTGCATGAATCTCATCTAATTCAGTTTGTTTAAACACCATTTTTCTCACCAAGTTTTTTTATATAAGCATGTATTTTTTCCCCGCATGTTCCATCAGTATTTACAATAGAATTTCTAAAATATCTCATTCTTTCCACTTTTTTGTAATCATTTTTATTTTTGATCATTTCAAAAAAATCTTCTACCGTTTCTCCATCTTGCATAAAATAATTAGAAAAATAATCCCCACAAACTAATCTTGTTTCTCTAAATTTGGATTTTCCAACCGTTAATAGTACAGGTTTCTCGATTGCCGTATATTGTAACACCAAAGAACTATAATCGCTTATCAAACCATCCGACACCGCAATTGCACAATCTGCCGACGGTGTCATATCAATATATGTATTATCTAATTCATTCACCAAATCTACAATTTCTTCCATCTCCTTCATTTTGTTTGAACGCATTGCACTAATAGTTGCAAAAAGCAACGGATGAGGACGCCATATCATGAACAAATCTTTTCTTTGTTGGAATAACATAATCAGTTGTCTCATTTTGGTAAACCACTGCTGGTCATTTAAAATTCGAGAAATTGATGTGTTTACCAATATTGTATTTCGTCCCTGAATTTTCTTTTCAAGCTTAGCATCTAAAGTTTTACCGCTTAGATGCACCATCTTATCGATTTTAGGAGAGCCTAACACAACCAATTTATCCGCAATTTGTTTATTGATACTAAATATTTTTTTTTGCATTTCACCTTGTAATATCCAAATATCTATATTATTTATACACCTTGGAATATTAAACACTGCCTTCTGTTCATTAAAATAATATCCTGCCAAAAAATACGGAATATATACCAGACATTTTGTGTATTTTTTTAAATTATGAGAATAGAAATCCGGGGCTACTGATGTCACTAAATTATACTCATCATACGGATTATGAATATAAATTATATCCGGACATCTATCCTCTATATTATACTCTTCATATGATGTAACCTCCAAGTAATCAGGATACATATCTCCCTCATAATGAAGTGTTCCAAAAGTACCATCAGGATTCCTATCATAGTACGGAATCGGGATCACATATACCTCACACTCCGGATCTGCCTTGGCTGCCATCCAGACACTTTCTAAAGAATCCCACATACTGGCTTTATACGGCAAAAAAACAATTTCCTTTTTATTCGGAAAATCAACCTCAAAGGCACTCTTAACCAGTTCCAGCTGCATTGTCAGATTCTTAATTGCGTCTGCCGCATCTGCCATTCCTATGCTTTCATTCACATAAAATAAACACTCGCAATACTTTTCTAATTCCTCAACCGTTCTGGTTCCAAGACCCTTCAGTTTCTCGACACGCGTTCCGAAAGCAATTGCAAGATTTTGCGTATCCGTCAAAAGTTCTATTACAAGCTGCACATTCTCCGGCTTCTCTGCTGATACATTTGCGCACCTTATTCCAATAAATCCTGTTGCTTCTTCCATGCATTGAATTGTCTGCTGTAATCGTTCCCTAACAACTTTACTCATTCTTTCTTATCTCCATCTATAGCACACAACGCCTCTAGTTCCTACAATTGTAAATCCTCTGGAATGAATTTCTTCACCTGTTGAATCACGCTCTCTGCTTCTTCTTTCATTCCTCTTGCAATCAAAAGCCTGATTTGTTCCTTTACCTGCGCCGCAAGCTTTTCTATTTCACTTTTTGAATCCTTCTTTTCCACTTCATTTGGAAAAACAGTTCCGATCAGGTGGATTATCCCGTTCGTATTCACCCCCTGATTCTGTCTCGCTTCGATCTCTCCGCAGAAATATTCCCATAATGCATGTTGTCGATGCATGATCTGTAAGGTTTTCTCATATACTACATACTCTTCATTCTCCGGAATAGCCTTATCCACATAAATTCTGGCATAATTTTCCATCGCCTCAATCAATATCCCCACAATCTCTTCAAAGACATATCCTTCATATATGACTCCTGCTCTACCTATTTAGTTATATAAGCATGGAATTCTGATCTGAACAGATTGCACCGACATTGCATCCATTCATGCCATTCCAAGTGTAAATCCTTCGGAAATTTCGTTTTTATTACTGCTCATTATTTTCCCTCTCCAGTACAACCAGTGCGATCTGTCTGTAAATATCGAGCATCGGTAAAATATCCGCTTCAAACGCATCAGCGATCATTGCATGACTGTTATTTCCAAGTGCACGATTCAGATTCTGTACCTTTTCTTCCATTGCATCCTTATTAAGTACTTCTTCCTTTTCATTCAGGAACGGAATTGTAATATTGATAATATCGATCACATAGTTCAGTCCGTCAAGCTGCTGATTCAGATAATCTTCTGTATCCGGCATCTCTGCCCCTCTGAGCTCCGGTATGATCTCCTTCATCGCCGGAATCAGTTTTGCAATGTATTCGCTGCCAAGTTCAAGTGCTTCTAACTGTTGCTTTTTCTGTTCTTCCATTGTAATTCCCTCTTCTTTCTACATTCGCATCTATTATTGTTTATATCGGCAAAAAGTATAAACAAATAAAGCCTGACACTATTTCTGATCAATTTGTAAATATTGTCTGTACTGTTCTGCAATCCGGCAGAGCACTGACGGTGTCACGTAACAAGTTAATAGCTGCATCAGAAGCTGATGAAATTCGCGCATACTGGTCTTGATATACTTATTATTCACACACCCCGGCATATTTGCAAGAATGTCCTCTTTCAAGCGACAGAACATATCATATGGTGGTTTATCAAACCGCAGGCAGATCACCTTCACCGTGGCAAGATACCAGGTAAACAAAAGATCCAGCTCCAGCTCATCATGATAACGTTCCCACATTCCTCGCTCCTGATAGGTCTGCAAAACCAGTTGATTTACCATCATAATATCCTTATGATATCCTGTTTCCCTGGAAAGTACTGTCGATTTCTGATTTACGAAATAATGATAATAAATTCTGTCCATCTTGGCGATCCGTTTTGCATATAGCTGCAAAAGTGAGCCAAAGTAAATATCCTCATAAGCCAGTCCTTCCGGAAATACTATCTCATTTTCTGTCAATAGCGATCTGCGGATCACCTTATCCCATACCGCATAGCTCATTGTATTTTCTACGATCAGTTGTCTGCGCTTTTCCTCCGTATCGATTACAGCCCTATAGATCTTCCCGGTGCCCTTATCAGCCAGCTTCTGAAAATCATTTCCCCGGTCGCGGATATGCCTGCAGATCACAACATCCTGCCTGTTTTCCTCTGCCTCCGACAAAAGTGCTTCAAACATTTCCGGTTCAACCCAGTCATCACTGTCTGCAAATCCGACATATTCACCGGTTGCATACGACAAACCGATATTCCTTGCCCTGCCCATTTTTCCGTTCTCATCGCAATGCACTGCCAGTATCAGCTCCGGATATTTTGCCTCCCATGCAGTAATATGCTGCCATGTTGTATCTGTCGATGCATCATCCACCAGAATGATCTCGTAAGCATCCTGCGCAAGCGTCTGCCCTGTCAGCGACTTCAGGCATCTGTCTATGTACTTTTCCACATTATAACACGGTACAATAATACTAAGCCTCTTCATAACAACAGTATAGCATGTGCTAACTCATTCTACAATGAAGAGGTTAGCAAATTGCATCCAAAAAATTCCCCTTTTTCATGCAAATATGGTACTATATAATTATTATTTCTATATTAAGAAGAAAGAGGTCTTACTATGCAGATCAGTGCATGTATCATCTGTAAAAACGAAGAACAGTATATCGGCAAATGTATACAGGCGCTACGCGCATTTCCTGTCCATATTGTTGTTGCAGATACCGGTTCTACAGACAATACACTTTCTATTTTAGAAAAGCTGCTTACTTCCAATGATACATTATGTCACTTCGAATGGTGTAATGATTTTTCCATGGCACGCAATTTTTGTGCTATACAGGCACAGACTGATTGGATCTGGATGGTGGACGCTGATGAGATCTTAACCTCCTGTGAGCCAGCTATATTACATGATTTTCTGGCAGAGGAAAAAAACAGCAATAAGATTGGCACGATTCTCCGAAAGGATGCTTACCCACTGCAGGGAGATCTTACTTATGCCACCTCCCGCATGGGGCGGATTTATAATCGGAATCATTATCATTACAAAGGGATTATTCATGAACAGTTAACTCCATACAACTCTTCCTCTGATAACAGCGGTACTCCCCCTCAGGAAATTTGTTACATAGATCTGCCTCTTTCTTTTGATCATATGGGGTATGAAACAATGGAAACACTGCGAAAAAAATGCAAGCGCAATATTGCTTTATTAGAGATTGCCTTTGCAGCCCACGAGGATCCCTATCTGGCTTATCAGCTCGGGCAGGCTCATGCCTCTCTCGAAGAACACCAAACTGCCATTCATTACTTTGAAATTGGATTAACGTTTGATTTAGATCCCCGGCTGGAATATGTACAGACTATGGTACAATCCTATGGCTACAGTCTGCTTGCACTAAAACAATATCAAAAAGCACTCTCCTTTACCGGAATTTATGATGCTTTTGCCACCAATGCTGATTTTATATTTCTGATGGGGCTTATTTATATGAACAATGCCATGTTTTCGGAAGCGATTGCCGAATTTGATAAGGCATCCCTGTTTAAAACCTGTATTGTAGACGGAACAAACAGTTACCGGGCAAGCTATAACAAAGGGGTCATCCTGGAATGCCTTGGCCGCCTTCCTGCAGCCATAAAAAGCTATCAGGCATGCGGCAGTTTTCAGCCGGCACTTGCACGCTTAGAAGTTCTCCGCTCTTAAGATCTGATGTATTTAACCGATATCTTTAGTATAATCTATAGTTAAGGAATAATTTATCATGACTCCAATTTCCGTATGTATTATTGCCAGAAACGAAGAAGATAACATTGAAAAATGTCTGCAGCCTTTGCGCAAACATCCATTTGAAATTGTTGTGATCGACACAGGTTCTACAGATAAAACAATGGAACTTGCAGAGAAATATGCAGATAAAGTATTATATTTCCCCTGGTGTGATGATTTTTCCCAGGCAAGGAACTTTTCCATCTCGCATGCTTCCCACGACTGGGTTTTGATTCTCGACTGTGATGAAGTTGTGAAAGATATTGATTTTACAGGGATACAGAACGCAATCGAAGCATATCCGTATGCCATCGGGCAGTTATACAGGGATAATCTCTGCTACGACAAAGATCACAAATTAATCCATTCTTATGATCATGTAGAACGGTTATTTGACAGGCGGCTCTATTATTACACAGGCAATATCCACGAACAGGTTACCTCCCGGGATGGCAGCCAGCTTTATGGTTTTGAAATACCGCTTACCGTTACGCACACGGGATACAGCGGCTCTGATGATGACCTGGCTGCGAAAGCGCAAAGAAATATCAATTTATTATTGACAGATCTGCAGAAGAATCCTGATGATCCTTATTTATACTATCAGCTTGGAGAGAGCTTCATGTTGAAGGGTGACTACGAGAGTGCCTATTCCTATTATGATCAGGGCTTCTATCTGGATGTCGATGAAAATCTGGAATATGTACAGAGAATGATCATTTCCTACGGATATTGCATGCTCTATACAAACAGGATTGAAAAGGCGCTTTCTCTGGAAAATGTATATGACAGCTTCTGCACGATTGCAGATTTCCTATTTTTAATGGGTAATATTTATTTACAGGCAAGGCAGAACGATAAAGCTTTGATGGAATTTCTAAAGGCAACTTCCTGTCAGCGTCATTTCGATGAAGGCACAAATTCCTATCGGGCTTATCATAATATTGGCTGTATTTATGAAGCATATGGGCAATATGAGGAAGCGCGGAAATTTTATCTGAAAGCCGGAAATTTCCCAATGTCTCAGGAAAGGTTTGCCAATTTACCAATCACTACTCAAAATGATATCACATAGCTATTCCACAGATTTACAGAATAAGGAGAATGGAGAAACGCCTATGATTCCAATTTCATTATGTATGATCACTAAAAACGAATCCGATAAATTAGATCGCTGTCTTGCTGCTGTAAAAGACCTTCCTCTGGAAATTATTGTAGTTGATACCGGTTCAACAGATAACAGCATTGAAGTTGCCCGCAAATATACAGAACATGTTTATCATTTTGACTGGATTTCCGATTTTGCCGCTGCAAGAAATTTTTCTGTTTCCAAGGCCACAAATGACTGGATCCTGGTATTAGATACCGATGAATATGTAACATCTGTAGATATGGAAGCAATCTATAAATTAATAGATGAAAATGCTACAGGGGTAGGCTGCCTGATCAGAACATCCCCTGATACAGTCGGCAGTATTACTGTTGACCACGTGGAACGTCTTTTCAACAAAAAATTTTATATGTACAAAAGGCCAATTCACGAGCAGGTTCTCCCCATTGATGAAACACTTACAGCATTTTGTTCTTTTGATATTCCATTATATGTGGATCACGATGGCTACTTCAGCAGCAAAGAAGAAATGGATCTGAAAGCCAAACGTAATTTGGATATTCTTTTAGCATCCGAACATGACTATCCGGACTCATACACCTATTTTCAGATAGGCCAAAGCTATTATATTATGGGAGATTACGAGAATGCCTGCAGATATTTCGAAAAGGGATTGAATTTCGATTTATCTCCCGAATCAGAATTTGTACAGTTAATGATTGTACACTACGGATATTCTCTTTTAAACATGGATCGTGGTGAAGATGCACAGCTCTTTTTAGAACAAGTCTATTCCTACTTTGATTTTCTCGCAGATTTTCTTATGGTCATAGGCACTGTCTATATCAGAAATGAGCACTACATGAAAGCTGCATTGCAGTTTATCAAGGCCACGCAGACAGAAAAATTCTTTACACTCGGTACCAATTCTTTCCGCGCCTATTATCATCTGGGCGCCGTTTACGAAATGATCGGGCAGCCTGAAAATGCCCTGATTTTTTACGAAAAATGTGGTGCATATGATCTGGCACAGGAACGGATCAAATTCTTAAAGGAATCACAGAAATAAATTTAAAAAAGAGAAAACAGGTTATTTTGTATCCCTGTTTTCTCTTTTTTATGTCTCATTTTCAATAATTAAATCATACCCAATATTTTATCTACCTGACCACCGTAAGAAAGCAGTTCTTTTACCTTGCGATATCCATTTTCAGCAATTTTTTTCCGTTCATCCTCGTGTTCCAAATAATATGCCACCAGATTGAGAAGATCTTCTTTTCCATCATAGAATACATAATCCTCATTCGGCACAAAATATTCATTGAAATCTGCCTGATAATTTGTGATCAGAAATCCGCCACATCCCATAATATCAAGTGCTCTGAGCGGAATACCCGTATGGATGCTGCGGAGGGAGATATTCAGATTGATCTTCGCACATTTCATGGCATATGGTGCTCGTTCGTAATAATCGATCCGTCCCATGTTATCTACTTTGGGCAGAAACGGTGTTTTTTCCGGCGTAAACAGCTTTACCTGAAATCTTTCCGACAATGCTTCCAACAGCTCTCGCCGTTCCATCTGGGTAACTTTACGTGCCAGAAAATAATTGGCAAATGACCATGCAACTGTCTCCATGCCATCTCCGTTTGCCTGTACCGGGCAGACCTTCTGCATTCTGCCGATAATATCCGGTGTCAAAGCCTCCTCCAATACATCAATTCCATACAGGCTTTTTTGTACCTGCATGATGCCATCCAGATACCCTTTTGTATATTCATCCACATTTTCCAGATGATGATACAAATACTGACGCTGCTCACTGTACATGGACCCGATAAAGGTAACATCACTATCATACATCTGATGCATCTCCGGTGTTGGTTCCAGCGTGTCATAATATTCTACTGCAGATCCCATCGGCATATAATGTACATGCTCCGCACCAAGTCCTCTCAACTTTTCAACCTCATGGCTGTCAAACAGGAAAACCCTGTTGGTATCATACAATATAGTTTGTGAATATAAAAGAATGTAAGGGCTGTCATATACCCATGATACATATTTCGTCCTGCAGGCTTTACAGGCTATCGCTGCCACAGGATAGTAGTTAAAGGAAAACACAAAATCCGGTCTTGTCTGCAAAACACGTCTTGCAATCGCTTCTGTCAGGTCTATACTGTTCCGTGTATTTTCTGTATCCTTCGGAAAATCAAAAAAATCGATCTCAAAGCCCCTTTTTTCCAGTTCATCTATGATAAATTCATTCCCAAAGCTTTTCCAGACAAGAAATAATACTGTTTTCATATTCTTATCATGCCTCCCATCTCCTGTCAGCTGCCATACGTGAGTTTTTTCTCTTATGCTGCGGACAAAGCCGCTTGTATACTCCGAACGGTTATATTTTAGCGCAAAAAAGCACCGACTGTAAACAGCCGGTACTCAATTTACTCTTCATATCTTCATAAAGCTTCTTTTCTTATTAGCTCAGTAAGGATAATACACCCTGATTTGCCTGATTTGCCTGAGCCAGCATAGACTGACCTGCCTGAGCAAGGATGTTGTTATTAGAATATCTTACCATTTCTGTAGCCATATCTGTATCACGGATAGAAGATTCAGCACTTGTTGTATTTTCAACAACATTATCAAGATTCTTGATCGTGTGCTCTAATCTGTTCTGAACAGCACCAAGATCTGCTCTCTGCTTTGATACACTTGCAAGTGCATTTTTAATCATTGTAATTGCCTTCTGCGCATTAGTACCATCAATACCGCCAACTGAAATATTACCAGCAGCTCCAGCTGTACCCGTTGTCAGCTTAAGTCCCTTGGCACTCATTGCTGCAATATCAAGCGTGATCAGCTGTTTTGCCTCAGCACCAACCTGGAGACCTACTTTCTTGAAGCTGCCATCTAACAGCTTCTGTTCATTGAATGTAGTCGTAGATGCAACACGATCGATCTCAGATACAAGCGCCTGCACTTCCTGATTGATATATCCACGATCTGCGGATGTCTGTGTACCATTGGCTGCCTTTACTGCAAGCTCTGTCATACGCTGGAGCATATCATGCACTTCTGCCAGCGCACCTTCTGCTGTCTGCACACATGAAATACCATCCTGCGCATTTGCACTTGCCTGTGTCAGTCCTCTGATCTGACGTCTCATCTTTTCAGAAATAGCAAGACCTGCTGCATCATCTGCTGCACGGTTGATCTTATAACCTGAAGATAACTTCTCTGTGGACTTTGCCTGTGAATCAGTTGTGATGTTAAGCATTCTGCTTGAATTCATTGCTGTAAGATTGTGTTGTACTACCATATTTTTTTCCTCCCTGACTTCGGAATCCATTCCGCTAATGTTTCATTTTCCTTAATTGTTATATTTTTCCGGCGGATTCCTTTCCTATCCGGTTGTGTTCTATAATAGATATCGGTAGATTTTGAAATTACTTTATACTTATTTTTGCTTTTTTGCAGTCTTTTTCGTATTTTCGTTTTTCTTCCTCTTTCATACTCGAAATTCCTGCCGACTTTGTCGTCAGTCGTGCTTCGCACTTATGAATTCCTCGCTACAAAAAAGGAACCGGCTTATGCCGGTTCCTTTCGGTAGTCGTTTGCGATTTACTTAGCCGATTAGCCCAGTAATGATAATACGCCCTGATTTGACTGGTTAGCCTGTGCTAACATAGACTGTCCTGCCTGAGCAAGGATGTTGTTGTTAGAGTACTTAACCATCTCAGTAGCCATATCTGTATCACGGATCTGAGATTCAGCACTTGTTGTATTTTCAACAACATTATCAAGGTTCTTGATTGTGTGCTCTAATCTGTTCTGAACAGCACCAAGATCAGATCTCTGGCTGGATACCATTGCAAGAGCTTCTTTGATCATTGTAATTGCCTTCTGCGCATTAGTACCGTCAATACCGCCAACTGAAATATTACCAGCAGCTCCAGCTTTACCCGTTGTCAGCTTAAGTCCCTTAGCGCTCATTCCTACAATATCCAGTGTGATCAGCTGTTTTGCCTCAGCACCAACCTGAAGACCTACCTTCTTGAAAGAACCATCTAACAGGTTTTTCTCATTGAATGTAGTTGTAGAAGCTACACGGTCGATTTCAGATACAAGAGCCTGCACTTCCTGATTGATGTATCCACGGTCTGCAGATGTCTGTGTACCGTTGGCTGCTTTCACTGCCAGTTCGTTCATACGCTGCAGCATATCGTGTACTTCTGTAAGTGCACCTTCTGCTGTCTGTACACATGAGATACCATCCTGTGCATTTGCGCTGGCCTGTGTAAGACCTCTGATCTGACGTCTCATCTTCTCGGAAATAGCAAGACCTGCTGCATCATCTGCTGCACGGTTGATCTTGTAACCTGAAGATAACTTTTCTGTAGATTTTGCCTGAGTACTTGTTGTGATGTTAAGCATTCTGCTTGAGTTCATCGCTGTAAGATTGTGTTGTACTACCATAATATATTCCTCCTTGAATTTAAATGCCGTCATCCATGACGGTCATTTGATTGAAAAAGTCCTTTCCGGCCGTACGCTCCATCCATTTCCCTTTCAATGGTTTTAAGTATTTGTTTTACTCAATATATATATCGGGTCTTCCCAATAATACTTAACACCTTTTTTTAATTTTTTTATTTTCTACACACTCTGCTACAATAAAGCACTTATTCTTCTTCCAACAGCGCCGCATAATATGTCCTTTGTCCGTCGCTTGTCTGCATGGAAAACTGTTTCTTATATGTCAGTTTGAAGAGCCAGGTATCCGCCGTCAGAAGCTCCAGCTTGTGCGGATCGCAGGCTTCATTTCCCCAGTCTGCCAGTACCTGTGAAAACCGGTTGTTTACCGGACAGGCACCCATGATCATTCTAATCTCCGGCAGTTGTTCATAACAAACCGCAATAATGTAATCAAACAGGAAGTAATTGAGCACCTCATCATATTTGCTCCAAAAGAGCTCAAACGCCTCCACCATAAAGCCAAACAGCGGGAATCCTGCGGGTCCCTTCATGAAATTATTTGCCCATCTTCCCGAAACAATATCCAGTTCATTCAGTTCGCCGCCCTGCTTCTGTGTGAAAAATGGAAACTGGCAGAGCGCATCGATAAATCTGTCATCCCATATATAATAGGTAGCATCTATCCACAGTCCTCCATAGCGGCAAAGAAGCTGCGCACGCAGAATATCAGACAAGTGTGTCATGGAAATGCAGCCTTTATTAAATTTCTCTGCTACCGTTTCTGAAAATGCTATGTACTGCCGGTAATTATCAAATGTAATGATCCGTATGTCTGCTTTATCTCCGAACATTTTTTCCATACGGGCAATGCATCTCTGCACGAGCTCCGGTGCTTCGGAAATCCCCTGCCACCAGCAGATCCAGACAGGCATCCTGCCATTTTTTCCTACTGTCCGGTCAATCGGTGGTAAATATAAAAAGTTACCCTGCTGATATTTTTTCACAAGATCTTCCGTCAGATCTTTCACCAGTTCATACATCGCAGGGAGGCGGTTTGTGTCGATTTTCTCCGTATGGAAATATGCATAAGAAATCTGTTTGTCGGATAACCATGCTTTTATTTCTGCAGTCATATTTGTATGCCATGCAGGATTTTGACCGCAGTTTTCTTGATACCACCGGCAGAAATCTTCCAGAGCTTCTTTTTTTATCATGAGACACGGAATTTCTTCTTTTTCCGGTTCATCGATACTCTCTGCTTTTCTGTTTTTCTGCACCAGTTTTTCTGATTGCCCGGTCAGACAATCTCCCAGAATGACCGGAGTCTGCTCAAGCAGCTTCTGCATTTTTTCCACGGAAAGAAGCCTGCCTGCATCCACAAAATATCTGTCAGAGCTGCAGAGCCCGATATATTCCGCTGTAAACTTGTTGCAGTCGCAATTTTCTTTTTTCTTACGATCTGATCTACCAGTCTCCGGTCTGCCGCTGTCATCTTTCTTTTCTTCATATTCTTCCGACAGATCCTGCCCGATCATGACCGTCCGATAGCCCGGCTCTTTTACCTCATGATAAGGCTTTGATGCCAGCACATACATAATTCCTTTATTTTCCATAGCACTTCCCATATACACCGAATTTTCTTCGGTGTTTTCCTGTTTCATACTTTTTCTTTTATTTATGTTATTTTGTATGAATGTTTTTCCTATCTTTTTTCGGCATTCATCCTTTTTATGTTTTTGAGCAAATTCGTATGAATGCAATTTTACTGTTTTTCTGCTTCTTCATACATTTTCCAATTTTCACTGAAAAAGTATGAATTTTAAGCGTTTCAAACTATATTATGTTTCATTATACCATCTGTTCGCGGCATTTCCACTTCATTTTTCGTCCTTTTTGGGCGCGTCTTGCTTTTTTGTATGAACAGACGCAACGACCTGCCAGATGGCTTCATACTTTTGGGCAGTTATTCCCTAATATGTATGAAATTTATTTCGTACGCTCCGAATAGCTTCATACAAAATCGAGGAAATCATCGTTTAGAGGCGAATTTAGCATAGCGAGATGCATTCTGCGAATTTCGATATGATCAGCGGTCATTAAATACATGCATTTTCCTCGTCACCATAACATAAAAACAACAGGGATTGCACCGCGCTATACGGTGCAATCCCTGCCATACTACAATCACCGATGTTCCCGGATCATCATTGCACATACGATCACAAGCAGAATGCAAGAACCCCAGATTGCCTGTACACCAATCCGCAGAGACAGCACGCCGCCCAGTCCCGCACCGATCGCAAAGATGAAAATGATCCCATAATAGTGAAGTGCTTTCCGAAGTGCGCTGTGCTCTCTTTCCCGGAAGAACACAGAAAGACTTTCCGTTCCACTTCGCAGGTTACCGATACACATCGTGCTGGCATAGCCATAGCCGTTTACCTTACGGAAGGTCTGTACCTGCATCGCACAGGTAAAGGAAACAAGCATTGTTGCGAGCATATTGTATTCCTGCGGAATAAAGCCAACTGCAAACAAAAGCACGATTTCCAGTGCGACTATGATCTGCCGCCAGTGGATCCTCTTGGCACCTTTATATTTATGGCCAATCTGTTCTGCCACCAGCACGCCCAAAGCAAACGCAAGGACCGGGAATAAATAATGCAGCGCCCGCTGCCACTCGCCCTGCATCAGATGTTGGCTCATCAATACAACATTTCCGGTCTGCGCATTCGAGAATACTTTGTCTCTCACATTGTAAGTATATGCATCCTGAAAGCCGCCCGATAGTGCCAGTAGGCTGCTGAGCAAAAATGTTTCTGACGTCTGTATTTTCATTCGTTCCTTCTTACTGATCATATTTATCCCGTTCTTTCTCTCTTGTAATTCTATCCTGCCGTTTCTATCAATGCCTGATCATCGCATGTTGTTTCTTTCTATCATACATATAATCGCTGACATAGACAATATCCTTTTCCTGCATTTCCATTTTATAATACAACAGCCTGTTTACAAAAACAGGCTGCCATACTGCTTCTTTTATTTTTCCACATGTTCAAATGTAAATACATTCAAAAACTGCTTTGCACGTTCTGTCTTCGGATGCTCAAAGAATTCCTCCGGCTTTGCCTCTTCCACGATCTGTCCCTGGTCCATGAAAATGACACGGTCTGCAACTGCTTTAGCAAACTGCATTTCATGGGTAACAATGATCATCGTCTTGCCCTGCTTTGCCAGATCAAGCATAACATCGAGTACTTCCCGCACCATTTCCGGGTCAAGTGCTGCTGTAACCTCATCAAATAAGAGGATTTCCGGATGCATACAGAGCGCACGGACAATCGCCACACGCTGTTTCTGACCGCCGGAAAGCTGTCTCGGATAGCTGCCTGCCTTATCTGCCAGACCAACTCTCTGCAAAAGCTCCATAGCTTCTGCTTTTACCTCGTCCTTTTTCCGCTTCTGCACCTTGACAGGAGAAAGTGTGATATTGTCAAGCACGGTCAGATGTGGAAACAGTTCATAGCTCTGGAATACCATTCCGATCTTCTGCCGCATTTCGGTAATATTTTTGCTGCCCTTGCGGATATCCTTGCCATGCAGGCTGATCGAACCGTCCTGCACGGGCTCTAATGCATTGATGCAGCGGAGCAGTGTACTTTTTCCGCAGCCGCTCGGGCCAACCACAACAACAACCTCGCCCTGTGCAAGTGTCAGATCAATGCCATCCAGAATGCGCTGTCCGTCATATTCTTTTACCAGATTTTCTACCTTTAAAAGTGTATCTGCCATGATTTATCTCCATTTCTTTTCCAGATATTTTGCCAGCATGCTGATCGGCCAGCATACGAGGAAATATAATAAAAATACAACTAAAAATACGCCAAACGCAGCATTCGGGCTCGTCATTCGATTCGCCTCTATGATCTGCTGTGCCACCTTCAGCATCTCTACAACACCGATCATCAGAACAAGTGAAGTTGTCTTGATCATACGGGTGATGAGATTGATGGAAAGCGGGATCAGCCGCCGTACTGTCTGCGGTATGATAATGTAGATGTAAGTCTGTACCTTTGTGAGCCCAAGTGCCTCCGCACTTTCATACTGGTGCTTCGGAATACTGATCAGGGCACCTCGCACCAGATCTGCCATTTCCGCCGTACCCCAGAGGGTAAATACGATCACGGAAGCAGCTTCACCGGACAGGTTCCAGCCCATTGCTCTTGTTGTACCGAAGTAAACGATAAACAGCAGTACAAGCTGTGGCATGATACGGATGATCTCCAGATAAATACGGCAGATCGCTCTGACTATCTTATTTTTCATCGTCATGAATGCACCGACCAGAATACCGAGTGGCATGCTGATCACGATCGAGATCAGACTGATCCTTGCAGCCACCCAGAGACCTCCCAGAAGGCGCAGCATATTGGTGCCTTTAAATAATACATCAATCCCCAAATCCGGCATAACGCACCCTCCTCTCTAACAGAGTACCGAGAATCGATACCGGAAGCAGAATGATCAGATAAAAGACTACCAGTAAAAACAAACTCTCCGTTGTTTTATAATAAAGACCGATCAGATCCTTTGCGGTAAACATCAGATCCATCAGGCTGATCGCGCTGAACACGCTCGTTTCTTTCAGTAAAAAGATCACATTTGCCACAAATGCAGGCACGCTGACGGAAATTGCCTGTGGCAGGATCACATATTGAAATGTCTGTCGATGGTTCATGCCAAGGCTGATCGCCGACTCCTTCTGGATCGGTTCGATCGATTCCAGCCCGCTCCGGAAAGCCTCTGCCATATAGCTGCCACCCAGAAATGCCAGACCGATCACACCACATACATCAGGCGTCAGTCTGATCCCGATCTTCGGAAAACCATAATAAATAAAGAATAACTGTACCAGAAGCGGTGTATTTCTGCTGATCTCCACATAGACTGCCACAATCTGTCTTGCGACCGGTACTTTATAATATTGAATTGCTGCGCAGAGCAGCCCCACTAAAATAGCGAAAGCGATTCCAATGAGTCCTATTTTCACGGTCAATACCGCCGCCCGTTCATATAGCGGTAAGTATTTACCGATAAACTCCCAATTCATGAAACGCGTTCTCCTTTCAATAAAATCTCCGGCAAATGCCCTAATGCATCTGCCGGAGTTTATTCTACATCATTTCTTTTCTGTCGTAAAGTTATTGTTATTCTGCATCTGTTACGCCGCCTTCTACGACTAAGCTTTCTTCATATTCAGATCCGTAAGTATCTGTCAGAGTTGCTTCGTAGTCAGCATGGAAGAAGTTCTCTTCGCCAAGGCTCTTGATCTCTTCGTTGATCCAGTCAAGCAGTGTTGTGTTACCCTTTGTCACTGCAGGAGCGATCGTATCTGCACTTCCGAGAGACGGGATACCTACTGTATAACCGTCATTCTGCAGAGAAAATGCGATAACTTCTGTATTGTCGTTAGCCCATGCAACAGATGTTCCGTTTTCAAATGCTTCTTTTGCAGTCGCATAAGAATCGAACTTCTGCAACGGAATATCCGGATAATTTTCGATCAGATACGTTTCTGCTGTTGTACCGGAAATAACGATGATGGAATCATCCGGATTCCAGTTATCAAGACTTTCGATCACGTTGTCATTTCTGGAAACAACACCAAGTGCTACATTCATATAAGGAAGCGCGAAGTCAACTTCTTCTTTTCTTTCATCTGTGACTGTGAAGTTTGCCAGGATGATATCTACCTTGCCGGTCTGCAGATATTCGATTCTGTTAGCAGCTTCTGTAGATACAAAATTTACTTTTACGCCAAGATCTTCTCCGATCCTGTTTGCGAAGTATATATCGTAGCCCTGATATTCACCGTTTTCGTCTACATAACCAAATGGGTTTTTATCTGAGAATACGCCGATATTGATCGTACCGCTTTCCTTGATCTCATCGAGTGTACGATATACTTCATTTCCCTTTGCAGCGTCTGCAGTACTGTCTGCCGCATCTGTAGTTTCTGTTGCAGATGCATCTGCTGCGGTTTCTTCTTTGCTTCCGCAGCCTGTTAAAATACCTGCGCTGAGCACAACTGCGAGTCCAAGTGATAAAAGCTTCTTCCAATTTTTCATATTTTTTTCTCCTCTTCTTCTTTGTAAGCTTTTTATTTTGTTATTACGATTCAGTACGGATTTCTTTCAATAGAGTTTTGCGGAGCATTTTTATCATAAGAGAACCGCTACTCTCTTATGATAAAAAGACAGCCCGGAGGCTTTTCTCCGGGCTGTTGGCTTCATACTTTAAATCGTATCACAAGGCGCATCAATCAAAGCGCCCGGCCAATCCAAAACCCGGCATGTCATGCAGCAACAACACATGTATGAACTTGTATAACTGACTGTATTTTTCATTGTCTGCGCCTCCTTTGCTTAACTTGTTTTGGATTATATTCTCTTTTTCCTACTATGTCAATAGGTTTTGTGTAATTTATTTTATTTTCCAGTTCTTCCTATCATGTCAGGAGCAGATGTCAAAAAACGATATGCGAACTATCCGTATGACATCCTTTGCCACCTATATCATTATATGCAGAAAAACCATAACTGACACACTTGATACATAACACTATAAAAGTGAGGATATCTGTACCGGACATCCTCACTCTCATGCTTTCTTTATATAAGAAGAAACATTTTATTTTGCCTCTTCTGCTGCATCTTCCTCTGCTGCGTCTTCGTCATCTTCTGCGGAACGTGCCACAATGACGTTCAGAACAGGTGTATCCAGATGTGTGGTGATATCAATATTTCCATTCTTTGCAATCGCAAGATCAGAAACCTTTAAGGTATCTCCTACATGAAGCTCGCTGCAGTCGATCTCAACCTTTTCAACCAGATCCTTTGGAAGTGCTTTGTAAGCAACTTCTGTTAAAAGCTCCTCTACAATACCGCCGATGACTTTCTCCTTGTTGTGCAGAATGATCTCTGCTACGGAATGTACCTTTTCATTGCTGACAAGTGCCTGAAAATCGATCTCCATCAGCATGTTCTTTGCAGGGTCATAATCCATTTCCTTAATCAGTACATCATAGCTCTGACCATCCAGATCCAGCATGACCTGACTGCCCTTCATGCACTCACGCTGCATTTTCTCGGCTTCTTTTCTTTCAATCTTTAAAAGAACAGAGCCTTCGATTTCTTTCCCGAAAAGATTACCTGTTACATAACCTTCTCTTCTCAGCTTTTTTGCCTTTGTTTCCATGTCTCTTTTTTGCACTTTAAAAGTATTCATTTGTCTTTTCCTCCATCCATACAAATTGAGAACATAGGGATGTTTGCGGAATGTCATATACAAGATGGCGTTTCGTTTCTCTTGTTCCACCACTGTTATAGTCCCATTTTTTCAAAAATGCAAGAGGAAATTTACGCTTCTTTTTTTGCTGTAAATAATTTCTTCAGACAGCTCAGTGCAACCATGACACCAAGTACCATCAAAAGGATCGCAACGATGAACTGCAGACCGTCTACCAGGAAGGTTGCCTGTCCTGCTGCCATGTTTTTGATCAGCGCAACCGTCTTCTGGACAAGTGCGGTAAAGGTAACTGCCAGCATCGTGAACATCGGGATATACAATGTCCAGCCTGTTCTGCCCGTTGTCTTTAAGAATACGGCAAGTGCGATCAGTACAAGTGCAGCCAGCAGCTGGTTCGCAGAACCAAACAGAGGCCATACATTGTTATAACCGCCAAGTGTCAGCAGATAGCCAAAGAATAAGGTAATGACTGTCGCAAAATATTTGTTGGTCAGAAGCTTCTGCCAGCCCGGCATTTTGGCAGGATCTGTTGTATCACCGTAAAACAGCTCCTGGAAGGACATACGTCCGATTCTTGCTACGGAATCAAGTGATGTCAGGGCAAGTGCGGAAACACACATTGTCATAAATACGGTTGCCAGCTGTACCGGAAGCCCCATCTTTTCCAAAAATCCCGCAACACCGCTTGAGAAGATCGCAAACGGTGTACCGTCCGGCTTTGTTCCGTTGACAGCAACTGCACCGACAACAACGAGTGAAATGATACCAAGCAGAGATTCTACTACCATGGCACCATATCCTACCATCGGCATATCCTTTTCATTGCTGATCGTCTTTGAGGAAGTACCGGAGGATACCAGAGAGTGGAATCCGGAAACTGCGCCACAGGCAATCGTGACAAACAAGGTCGGGAACAAATAGTTTCCACCGACGTTAAATCCATTAAATGCGTTCAGCTGCATGCTCGGATGTGCAACAAGTACACCTAATACCGCACCGGCGATCATACCAAGCAGCATAAATGTCGTCATATAATCTCTTGGCTGCATCAGGAGCCACATCGGCATAACGGATGCTAAAAACAGGTAAGCCATAACAATATAGATCCATGCGGATTTTGTGGCATAGATCGGAAGATGCATACCAACCGCAAACATCACAACCAAAAGTGCGATCGCAACAACTGCACGAACCCATTCTTTCATCGTTCCGACCTTTTTCTGGATCAGACCGAAGATCACAGCCACTACAATGAACAGCATGGAAATGGAAGCTGCTGCTGCATTTGCATAAGCAGTATCCGCTGCCATATCCGCAACACCCTTTGCTACAAAGGTACCTGCTACCATATCGGTAAAGGCTGCAATTACAAGTAAGGTAAATAACCAGCAGAATAACATAAACAGTTTTCTACCTGTTTTTCCGATGTATTTTTCAATGATCATACCCATTGACTTGCCTTCGTTCTTGACAGAAGCGTATAACGCACCGAAATCCTGTACAGCACCGAAGAACAGTCCGCCAATCACAAGCCACAGAAGCACCGGAACCCATCCGAATACGGATGCTAAGATCGGACCCGTTACAGGTCCTGCTCCCGCGATGGAAGAAAACTGATGGGAAAATACCGTAAACTTGGAAGACGGTACATAATCCTGTCCATCCTCATGCGTATAAGCCGGTGTTTTCGCATCCGGGTCAATGCCCCACTTCTTTGCAAGCCAGCGTCCATACAAAAGATACCCGGCTGCAAGTGCCACAATACCGATCAAAACAATTACTAATCCATTCATACTTTTCGCCCTCTGGCGATTCCCTTCTTTCTGTATCAATTTTTATACGAGCTAGCCTAGCACTCTGTTTTTTTATTGTCAATGTTATAGCATATAGCGATTTTCTATCCTTTCTATAACTACAAGTTATGAAATTCTGTGAAAGTGCACAGGCACGGCAATTTTCACGCCCCAGTGATCTGTTCCGTGCCTATGGCATCTTTTTTCCTTTACCGGTTCTTAACCGGTTTGTCAGACCGATCCCCATAAAATTTTCGTAAAAAGCCTGCGATTTCCGATGATATAAATTGCGGTGATCTGGCATATTTGCTATACTGAAATCATACACATGCTGTGAGGTTTTCCGCCGGATAGGCGGATACAATAACAAAAGTGAGGAATTCTTATGATAACAAAGTGCAAGTTTTGCGGAGGCGCCTTAAAATACGATGCAGACATCCGGCGTATGGTCTGTGAATATTGCTCCAGTATGTTTGATGTGGAAGATACGGAAGAAGAAAAAGAATACGAAAAAATGCAGGCAATGTCCGCCGGGAAGAATCCCGATGGCGCGATCGGGCGGGCTGTTTTTACGCCGGAAAAGGGGACAATGGATATGTCGCTCTATCACTGTAGCAGCTGCAGCGGTGAGCTTTACCTGAATCAGACCGAGGTTGCCAGCTACTGTCCGTACTGCGGGCAGCCAACGATCGTATTTGAACGGATCGCCAAGACACGGAAGCCTGATTACATCATTCCTTTTAAAATTACCAAGGAATATGCGGTCGCCAATATCCGTGAGAAATTTTTCAAAGGACATTTTATCCCGAAGGAATTGAAGTATTTTAAAGCTGAGCTTCTGCGCGGCATTTATGTTCCGTATTATCTGTATGACATGCTCTATAAAGACAGGCAGATCATCCGCGCAAAATTTGAAGAAAAAAACAGCAAAGGGGAAAAATCCTCTGTTACTTATGATTTCTACCGGGAAGCGGTTGCTTCTTTTCAGGAAATACCGGTAGACGCTTCCAAAAAAATACCAAATGAGATCACGGAAAAGCTGGAACCGTTTTACACTTCCGATCTGATCGATTTTCAGGCAGGCTATCTTTCCGGCTTCTACGCAGACCTGCAGGATGACAGTGATTACACCCTGCGCAATATAGCGAGAAGACGTGCCAGGGATCGTTTTAACAAACTTCTGTATGATGATCTCATGGCAAAGGAATGTCAGACACTGAAAAGTAATCCTACCTGTTCTTTTGAAAAAGAAGCCTATGCACTTCTGCCTGTCTGGTTTATGGTATTTACCTATGAAGGTGATTCCTATACGATCCTGGTAAACGGGCAGACCGGTAAGGTAGTCGGCGGAGTTCCATCCGATAAAAATAAAATTGCATTGTGGTTTTCCCTGATCACACTGCTTGTTTCCGTACCGGCTTACCATATTCTGCAGCTTGTCTTTGATCCTGTCCTGTTCCAAAGCAGCGATAGTATCTTATCTGCCATGTGGGTTCCTTTGGTACTGATCTCCGCCGCCTTTACCGCGGGGCTGAAAAATTACAGAAGTGTGAGAAAGAGCCAGGCGCTGACCCGTGCAGAAACGATCAAAACACTTGTCGGGAAAAGGGAGGGACGAAAGAAATGATACTTTATTTATTAGTGGCTGTGAGCCTTGGCACAAGTGTTGCATTTGCCATTGTAACGGATTTCTGGAAGGATTCCAATGAGATTGGTTCCTCCGATGGAAACGATGTTTACTTTTCCAATCAATTTACGGTTACGGACGGAAAGAACCGTATCCGTATAAAAGATTATGAGGACAGGTTTTGATCCTGTCCTCTTTTGCTAAAATCTGTTTTTCATTAAAACAGCATACTTACAGCTTCAAGCAAAGCTGCAGCACTTCTTTTTCTGTTGTATTATCCAATTCCTCTGTCACCGTATCAAAGATCTGTGCCTTGACGCAGTCTGTCAGCCATGTATGGCTGCCATCCGGTGCCGGACAGATCGCCGCAAAGATCTGCTCTGCCACATTTCTGCTCTTATCCATGTCCAGATAAAATACCTCTCTGAATGTATCAAGCAGCGCAGGATGCTCTGACAGATATGCTTCTGTCTTTTCCTCTACCGCCCACATTTCATAAGTGTATTCCATGTTTTCTTCCGGTTCATATTCCGCATAGCGGTCTGCATCCTCTTCTTTGACACCAAACAGCTCCTCTGCCTGCCATTCCTCCGGAGCTTCCGAATCCAGACAGGAAAGATCCATATCCAGTACAAGGCTTAAAAACGGCGGACAGATCTTATCTAGCTTGTCAAACTGCTCCTCTGCCGCAAATACAGCCAGATTTGTTGTTTGAACGAGCGCATATCTGCTAAATGCCTTATCTGCTTTTTCATCCTTCTTATAATACTTGCAGATCTTCCGGAATAATTTTGTATATGCCTTCAGCTGCTTACATTCCTTTTTCTGCTCCGCCCGGACCGGATAAGTCTCATATGCCAGAAGCTCTCCGAGTGTCACAGACAGCTCCTGTTTTTCCACGAGTGCTTCCTGTCTGCGGATCATCAGCTGCCATACCAGAAACGGCTTCAGGACAGACAGCATTTCGTCTGCATCGATCTGTGCAAGGAAGCTGCGCAGATGCACTTCTAAAAGGCTGCTGTTGCAGTCCTCCATGCCAAGGATATTACGAAAGAGCGCGGAAAGCTGTTCCACCTCTGTACTCTGCCCGGCGGTTTCCGTTTTACAGGTTCCGTCACATGCTCTGTCTGCTGCACTTATCCCAGTCATTTTGAAGGTAACGTTTGTCCGGTCTTTGTAATCTGAAAATGCATCTTCAAACTGCTCCTGCTGCCTGTATAATGCATCCAGTGCTGCATAACGGTTCAGCAGTTCTTCGTATTCTTCTGCCACTTCATAATTGCTGCAATCATGAAAATTTGTGCAAAGCAGCTCCAGATCTGCCAGTGTCTGAAAAAACAGATCTTTTATTTTATCATCATCCGGATTTTCTGATAATTTCTGTATAAGTGCATGCAATGCTGCTGCCTTGTTTTGCAGCCCAATACCCGCTTCCTTACAACTTGATGTATACAGGATCTTAAACACATCAAAGTCCTGTTCTGTACTGATCTCTTGTTTTTTCCCCATCTTATTTCTCCTTTTTGTAAACTTGGAGCGTTTTTTGTGTAATGGGAACGAAGTTTCCTATTACATAAAAAAGCTTCTCTTACACGATAGCATATCATTTTCCGTAAGAGAAGCCCTTTTCCTATTTGTTTACCGAAATTTTACCGTTGGCATGGTGCTGAATAGTCATTAGTTTTGTCGGCAGATCTGTCCTTTGGTAAGCACCGGGTAACGATACAGGCTGTCTGTATCCAGATCTTCCTTGTGCATATCTACCGCGGAGATCTGATGGTTATCGTAGGTAGTGTAATAGTAGATGCCTTTTGTTGCATTGCAGCAGCTTGTATAGATCGTGATCTCGTATTTTCCTTCTGCGACTTCGCAGCAGCCTCTCTGCTGATCCACGCTTCCCAGAATATGGAAGAACTGGCTGACGCTTTCCTCTTCGCTATCGCCTGAAATTGCATGCAGCTTTGTAAATGCCACCCTTGCAAAACGGGAAGTAGAGGACAGATCGCCCGGAAGCCCGATCGCGCCCATGCCACGGCTGTACGGCGTAAGCGCAAGCTCACCCGAGAAGGTATTTTCCGGCTGACGCGGTGAAAGTCCCATATATTGATTCAGTAAGAACATCTGCTGCGGGAACGGCGGGTTATTGGTCAGTACCCCTGCAGGATTGTCATAGATATGCAGACCATCCGCCGTACATTCCACCGTAACCGCTTCGTTTGCATCTGCGATCAGCCAGTGGAGCTGCGCGCTCGGAAGCTGCTCCGAAAACGGCGTTCCGACCAGATTCATTTTCGAAAGCAGGCTGCGCACCGCCTGCACGCTGTCACACTGTGACAGGATCCATGGCAGAAATTCATACTGTGCCACATTTTCCCTGCCTTCTTCCACTTCCTGATATACCGCATTTCCGACAAAATTCAGGCCTGCCATGCCAACGCCCTTTTCGTTGATCGCATCGTAATAAAGCGGATAGCCGCCTGCCACATGTGCAATACCTAAAATCGCGTAATGTGTCTCTCTTTTTCCCATATACCGGAAAGAGATTGGAAACTTCCGCGGCATTAGCACAATCTCATCTCCATAGGAAAATTCATAATCCAGTGTACGTCCGAAATAAAAATCTTTTGTCTGATAAGTTGCTGCTGTGCACATGTCATTACACTCCTTTTTATTCCTCTTTTTTCAGCATCTGCCATTGGAATGCAAAACTGAGCTGTTCCTCAAAATTACTGTTTTCTTCATCCATTCCCATGATTTCCCTGGCTTTTCCGATCCTGTAGCGGACTGTGTTTTTATGCATATGCATCCGTTCCGCCACAAGAGGAATATCGTAATTATTCATAATATATTCCAACACAGTCTCATAGAGCTCAGTTTTAAACTCCGCATCATACTCCCGCAGTCTGGACAAAAGCGATTCGCAGTATGCCGTGATCCATATATCATTCCGGTAAGGAATGAGTACCTGATAGATCCCCATATTTACAAATTCCGTATAATCTTTTCCAAAAACTTCCGCATATTCTGCTGCATAATATGCTTCTTTCATGGCCAGATTCAGGTATTTCCACAAAGAATATGTTTTACTGCAGCCGGTATAAAGATCCGCCTTTTCCCATTGTGATGCATTTAATATGTCCTCCAGACGGCGCTGCCGGGATATTTTATCATCCTTTTGACAAAACACAATGAAAAAACCTCTTTTATAAGAAAAATATTTATACGTACGTTTTTCATCCTCATTATCAATAGTATGTGCCATGCGGTAATAATGCATACGATCTTTCTCAAAGCGCAGCTTGACGTAGTATACAAAGTAGGGCGGCTTATAGCCTTCCATGATCTCGCTTGCAATCGTAAAAACGGTCGCCGGGCTGATACCGTCAGACAAAAGCTCCTCGATCTTCTTCCGGGTATAAGCATCGGAATCCGCATTTACCATCGCATCATGGATCTCGATCAGAATTTCCTCCATATTGGCATCATCATAGTCAAACATCAGAATCGGAAGCTCCTGCTCATCTGCAAAATCAATTACTTCCTGAGGCAGCTTACTGAAATAGATTTCCTCAATCGCCAGTGCACTGACCTGTTCCTGTGCAAGTCGTTTCACAACAGGCAGAATTTTATCCGGCTCGTTTTTAATAAATAAAAGACTTGTCAGGATCAGTGCATTTTTGCTGAACAGATGGTCTCTAGCCGCCAGATTTAATCCGTCTACATCAAATTCCGCATCCATGATCTCCACACTTCCAATCCTGCGGTTAAGCCCGGACATTCCTGCCACTACATGAAAGCTTTGCAGCCCGTGACAGTGTAATGCATCCATAACTCGAAAAGCCATATTGTACCTTCCTTCCGATAAACAGGAAAATCTATCCTGTGTCATATCATAACACAGGATAGGTTTTCCTTGCTACATATCATAATATAAATCAATTAATTTCTTAAAAATCTTATCGTCAATATTTGCTCCGGACAAATCGATCGCAACAACCTTTCCTGCAAACTTATCCTTATATTTCTGATAAGCTGCATAAGCTGCCGCACTATCAGGCTCGCAGACTGCCTTTTCATATCTGGCAAGCTGTGCCACTGCCCGTCCTGCTTCTTCATCGCTGACTGTCAGTATTTCATCCACACATTCCTCTGCATTCAGAAATGTATGCTTTGCAACACCACCGACCAGACTCTGTAAAAGAGCACCCGGTTTTGTAGGATATGTTTTCTTCCATACACCTGTCCTGAGATTCTCGATCAGTGCAGGACTTTCGTCCGATTCCACACCATATACCTTTACCTTCGGGTATTTCTGCTTGATGTAAGATCCCGTCGCGATAGAACAGCCACCGCTTCCCATCGGAAGGATAATTGCTTCGACATCCGGATTCTGCTTCATGATTTCTTCCGCCATGGAAGCATGCCCGCATACACCGTCCGGATCTTCACGGCAATCAACTCTGACATACGCTTTCCCCTCTATTTCCTTTTCTGCCAGCACGTTTGCTTCATCAAAACTTTTCCCGATCTTAACGATCTCGGCGCCGTATTTTTCCATTTTATGGAGTTTGGGAACAGGAGAATTTTCCGGTACATAAATAAGCGGTCTGGGAAGTCCCAGAAGCTTTGCAGCATAAGCTGTACAAACACCTTGATTTCCGGATGAGATTGTAACAATTCTCTTTTTCTTCTCTTCCTCCGTCAGCATCAGGAGTTTTCCGAGTACACCCCGGATCTTAAAGCTCCTGACTGCCGGCTGTTCACATTCAAATTTCAGGAATACATTGGCACCTAAATACTGGCTTTTGTCCAGCCTTGTCGGTTTCAGATATTGGTGAATCTTGTCATTTACCATTTCAATTCTACCGATATCGATCATATTTCATTCCCTACTCTTTCTGCCTGTTCTCTTATCGGATCTTAGTATTCAGGCTGGATTGGGAGAGCGCTTGGTGCGCCAAAATATTTTTCGTATAATGCTGCATTATCGCCACTTGCATTTTCTGTAAAGATGAAGAGGTTAATGTAGTTGAGCCATTCCTGATCATGTTTTGCAACACCGATACAGTTATAGAACGGTGTGCTGACACCTTCACCTACTACTTTATATTTATCAGGATTCTGTGCTGCCTGATACTCCAGATAAGTACTGTCATCCAGTACTGCATCTGCCTGTCCGTTTTCAAGTGCCAGAAGTTCTTCTGCTGCGGTATCAACACCTGTCAGTTCAATATTCTGTGATAATGCTTCTGCATCTGTATAACCGGTTGCACCTGTAATGGCTGTTACTTTCTTACCTTCCAGATCTTCTACACTGCTGATATCAGAATCCGCACTTACCATAATTCTGGTTGCTGCAGCCACATACGGATCAGAAAAATCGACCTTCTGTGCTCTTTCCAGCGTTCTTGTAAAGTTACCGATCACACAATCAACTTTACCTGTCTCAAGTGCTGAAATTCTTTCCTGTGAATCCACATCCACAATTTCAAGCTCAACCCCCAGAGAATCAGCAAGCTTCTGTGCCAGCTCCACATCATATCCCTCCGGATTCTGGTTCTCATCGTAGCTTCCGAACGGTTCACTTGTCAGCATACAGCCGACTGTCAGTTTTCCTTCTGAAAGCACTTTTTCCATAGTTCCCTTATCACCTGTTGAAGCGGAACCGCCTGCGGCGCTGCCACATCCTGTCAGTAAAAGGGTTGCTGCCAATGTTGCTGCTACTAATACTCTACCTGCTTTTTTCATAATTTTCTCCTTCTTTCTCCTATATTTCAACAGCATTTCTGCTATTGTTGACTCTGTACATCTGCTGTTACTGATTGATAACAGCCTTTAAAAATTGTTTTGTTCTTTCCGTCTTTGGATTGGTAAAGACTTCTTCCGGAGTACCCTCCTCTATAATGCCTCCATCCGCCATTACAACGATCCGGTCTGCCACATCTCTGGCAAATCGCATTTCATGTGTTACGATGACCATCGTCATGCCATCCTTTGCAAGCTGCTTGATTACCTGTAATACTTCACCGATCAGCTCCGGATCCAGTGCACTCGTGGGCTCATCAAATAAAATGCATTTCGGTTTCATTGCCATAGCTCTTGCAATCGCAATTCTCTGCTGCTGTCCACCGGAAAGCTCTGACGGATAACTCTGTCCTTTATCCGGGAGTGCTACCTTCTGCAGCAAATCCGCTACCATCTGATCCTGATTGATCTTGGAGATCAGCATATTTTCCTTCGGGCCAAGCACTATATTCTGATAAACCGTCAGATGAGGGAATAAATTAAAATGCTGGAAAACCATTCCCATCTTCCTTCTGATATCCACCACATTTTTGGAACGAACCTCTTCTCCTTCAAAAAATACCTGTCCGCTGTCCGGCTTTTCCAGACGGTTTAAACACCTGAGAAACGTAGATTTACCGGCGCCGGACGGACCAATGATTACTACAACCTCGCCCTCTTCAACGGAAAGAGAAACATCCTCCAGAATGACATTCTCACCAAATACCTTTCTGATATTCTTTGCTTCCAATAATACCTTACTCATAAGCTCTTCCTCCGTTCCAGTTTCTTAACGTAATTCGATAATGGGAAACATATGATAAAATAGATCAATGCGGTAATGAAATAAACCTGCAGCGGAAGCTGTGTTCTTGTCATTACGTTTTTTGCCTGCTTGATCAGATCCATACCGCCTACCATAGATACGATACTTGTATCCTTTATGATGTTCAGGAAAAATCCGACCAGCGTCGGCATTGCTATTTTTAAAGCCTGCGGCAAAATGATCTTTGTCATAACCTTAAAGTATGTCAGTCCGATGCAAAGTCCTGCTTCCATCTGCCCCTTCGGGATCGATTCGATACCGGATCTGATGATCTCACAGATATAAGCACCGCCATACAGGCAGAGCACATAGCTGCATGCTGCAAAGATCGGCATATCCACACCCAGATAAGCAATTCCGTAATATCCGAAGAATAGCAGGATCAAAAGCGGTGCTCCACGAAACATTGCCACATAAACCTTTACAACGGCTTTCAACACCCGCATCGGCAGAGTATTGTTTTTCACAGTCAGGACTGAAGATGTCAGAATTCCGATCAGAAGACCTCCAACGATCGCGATCACAGATAATTCCACTGTAACAAGCAGCCCTGATAAGAACGCTTTCCAAAACGGGATCAGATTTGCGAATTCCATATTCTCACTCTCCTTTACTGCTTACACTTGGGAAGTACTTCTGATTGATCTTACGCAGAATATACATACAACCAAGTGATAATACATAATAAATGATCAATGCTGCTGTGTAGATTTCAAATGTACGGAATGTTTTGCCGTTTATCATTGCTGTTGTTCTGGAAAGCTCTCTGATATCCAGAGCCGATAATAAACTGGTACCAAACATGTAGATAATAAACTGATTGATCAGCGAAGGTCCTACATTCCGGATCGTCTGCGGCAAAATCACGTGGAAGAAGATCTTGCCCTTTGTCAGCCCGATACACTGGGCTGCTTCCCATTGTCCTTTCGGTACGGATGCAATACCGCCACGGATGATCTCCGCATTGAATGCTGTGGCATTCACAACCAGTCCGAAGAAACCGACTGCAAATGACGGAAGATAAATACCAAGCTGTGGCAATCCGTAATATAAGAAAAACAGTTGTACCAACAATGGTGTGTTTCTCATGATCTCAATATAAACTGTCAGGATCGGATACAAAATCTTATTTGTTTTTTTATACCGGATATATCCAACCACAATACCAAAGAAGAGAGATAGGAAAAACTCTGCGATCGTAATGACAAGTGTTAATCCTGCGCCCTGCAAAAGCTGTGGGAAATACCGGATCGGTGTACTCCAGTCAAAGAAAACCATGCTTACTCCTCCTTTGTCTCAAACCCGCTGATGAACCTTCTAAATCTATCTGCAAATTCTTTTAACTGCTCCATGCTGGATGCAGTGGAGATCCGGATATAGCCCTCTCCGTAAGTGGAAAATGCATTGCCCGGTACACAACCGATATGCGCTTCCTTTAAAAGCTTTGTGCAGAAGTCATAGCTGCTCAGCCCGAATTTTTTAATCGAAGGGAAGATATAAAAGGCTCCCTTCGGTCTGGATACGGAAATACCCATTTTTTTGAGTTCTTCATATAAATAAGTGCTTCTTTTTACATATTCACGACACATTTCTTTCGATTCCGCATCACTCTTTAAGGCTTCCAGTGCTGCGTACTGACTGATGCTTGTCGCACAGGTAACTTCCATCTGATGCACTTTATATAGCTCATCACTGATCTTGATCGGTGCACACAAAAATCCGATTCTCCATCCTGTCATGGAATAGGCTTTTGACACACCTGAGATCAGGATGCATCTGCTCCAGATAGACGGATAAGAGGCAATGGAAATATGACTGCCTTCAAAGGTGAGTGCGGAATAAATCTCATCCGTTATCACATAGATATCAGGATGTTTCTCCAGCCAGGCTACGATTTCATCCATCTGTGCTTTATTTAAAGTTGCACCTGTCGGATTATTCGGATAGGTTAACAACAGACATCTGGAATATGGCGTATACGCCTGATCCAGCATTTCCGCTGTCAGAATGAAATCATTATCTCTTGTATCAATATATTTGGGAACCGCACCACAGAAGCGGATCAACGGTTCATAGCCTGCATAAGCCGGCGCCGGGATCAGCACATCATCACCACCGGAAAGGATAGTACGAAATGCCACATCAACTGCTTCTGTTGCACCACAGGTAACCATGATCTCCCATTCCGGATCGTAAGTTACATGACTCTGTTCTTTTAAATATTTCGCTGCTGCCTGACGAAGCTCTGCAATACCATCATTTTTTGTATAACCTGTGTGGTTTTCCAAAATTGCTTTGATACCTGCCTGCTTCACACGCTCCGGTGTTGGAAAATCCGGCTGCCCGAGTGTCAGATCTATGGCATCTTTGTATTGTTTTACATTATTTGAAAACTCTCTGATCAAGGACGGTCTTACGGACCGGACATTGGATGGGAATTGGTATTCCATGTCGATTCCTCCTTTATTTCTAATGCTGTATAGGGGATTTTAAAGGAATTTCCTATACAGTAAGAAAGGCGCCTGGGAAATTCCCAAGCGCCTTTGCTTGTATATAAACTAGCAGATATCTCTGCCTTTGGCTATTTCTTTTGTACAAAAGATTTTTGTCATAATTTGTATTTTTTACAAACCCGCGATACTCAGATACCAAGTGCATCCTGATTGGCGATCCAATGTACTGCATCATATTCTCCCTTCAGACAATACACCAGATTATTGCAGGAAATATCCTGCAGGGCACGCAGCGAATCCTCGGAATAAAATGCTGCATGCGGTGTAATGATGACATTTTCTCTGCCGGTCAGCGGACAGTTCTTCAGGTCAGGAGATTCAGAGGAAAGGACATCCAGCCCCGCTCCCAACAGCAATCCCTCGTCAAGTGCCCGCACAAGTGCTTCTTCATCCACAGCTCCGCCTCTTGCCACATTGATAAAAATCGGCTTCTGCTTCATCTGTGAAAAGGCCTCCCAGTCAAAAAAGCTCTGATTGCCCGCACTCATTGCCATATGGTTCGTAATAATATGGCTTCTTGCGAATAATTCTTCCTTTGATACAAATTCTACATCAAACTGCTCTGCTTCTTCCGGTCTGCTGTACGGAGAGTAAGCAATGACATGCATGCCAAATGCCTGTGCTCTCTTTGCAACAGCCTTTCCGATCTTTCCAAAACCGGCGATTCCCAGTGTCTGTCCGTCAATCCTGCGAAGTCCCTTCAGTGATGTATACTGCCACTTTTTCTCCACATCAATATCATGCTCGTAATGCTTTAATCCACGGGAAAGAGCCAGCATCAGGGAAAGTGCATGCTCAGCCACCTCCTGTGTACAGTATTCCCGGATCGGTACAACCGCTATGTGTCTTGCGCTTGCCGCAGTCAGATCCACATTATCATAGCCGGAGGCATTCAACACAATGCATTTCAGATTAGGCATAGCATCCATCATCTCCCCGTCTATTCTGATAAATGCCGTCAGGATCGCATCCGCATCCTTTACTGTTTTCAGCCACTGTTCCTTCTGCCAGTATTCCACCAGACAGATCTTCGCATCCGGTAAAAGCTTCTGCAAAAGTTGTACTTCGTATTCTACATTTCGTTTTAAGACCTTCGGAAAATCACTGATGACAATTTTCATAACACTACCTCCTCATGAAACAGCTTTTCAAATGTATATGTGATCAGCCTTGGAAGCACTTCAAAGGAATACGGAACGTGTACACGTTCTGTCCATCTGTGTGCATCCTTTCCCCAACAGCCGAAATTCACAGCCGGAATATTCAGCTTTTTCATCCGCTCAAGCGGAACCGCATATAATTTGTCATATTGTGCAAAATTACGTTTCAGGCATGCAATGGACTGATCAGAATCATCAATCTTTAAATAACTGGAATCCGTCAATGACGGGAAGAACTGATTGAGTTCATAAGTTTCATTACTCTGTTTTCCGAATTCCGCTGCAATTTCCACAAGCTTCCGATAACAGGCTTCTTCCTCCGGTATTTCATGCTTTAATGTATTGTGCGGACAATACGGTGCTGCAAAGAAAAAGACAATCACCGGATGTCTGATTCCGGAAAGCTCTGTCAGAAGTCTTGTGATCTCCATGGATATCTCCCGGGAATCTGTCCCCGCGCCGCGAAGACGTTCCGTCTCTTCATCCAGCTTCTTTTGCAGATCGCCGTCATAGTTCTCTTTTACCCGGTCAAACAGTTCTCCGTAAGTCAGAACCTCCGTTTCATACACCTTTGGTTCATATGCTTTTCCAGTTAGCTCCTGGTAACTTTTATAACGTGCATTCATTTTATCACCGACTCTGGCAAGCGCCTGCCCTGCCAGCGTTGTCATCTTCTGTACCACTTCCTGCGTGGACGCATTATGCAGAAAATAGTTAAAATAAACAAATGCCTCATGGATCGTCTGTACATTGTACTGTTTTTTCAGATCCTTACATTTCAAAACAGATGGCGGAAGCGTCATTTCTCCGTTGTATGCATCACAAAGTGCCGGATTCAGATGAATGAGATCCACAAGCTGTGCTGCCACCATAGAAGCATCAAAGCCATTAAAGCACTGTCCCACATGTGTTTCCATTCCTTTGATATAAAAGCACGGAAGTACTTTTCCGACTGCCCCTGTGTAAATGTATTTGACCGGATCTCCCGGATACATCGGACAGATGTAGTCATTATTGATCGCCAGTATGTAACGAAGCCCATATGTTTTCTGCAGTTCTTCAATCACATCTATCGCCTCTATAATACCTGTATGCTGGTTCTCTTCCACGGGATTAAAGGAAAGCACCAGATTTCCGTGAAACGCTTCAATCCGCTCGCAGATATGTCTTGCCATGACAAGAAATACAGCGTCACCGCCCTTCATATCACAGCAACCGCGACCAAATAAATATTCACCGCTTTCATAATCTTCCCTGACATCCTGCGGCAGATCCGCATTCCGGAACAGTTCCAGCAGCCGGTCCATCGAAAAAGCCGCTTCTTCATAATCACCGAAATCTTCCACACCGACCGTATCTGTATGCCCATGGCAGATGATCGTCTTATCTGTACTGCCTTTTTCTCCGCGGATCAGTGCTATGACATTTCTTCTTTCCAGTGGATCATTTTTCAGCTTCCGGATGAAAACATAGTCCGGATGTTTCTGAAAATAAGGTATGCTCCTGATATAGCCTTCTATAAATTCACCGATCTTCTTTTCTCCCGGTGTGGAATTTACACTCGGTATTGCAACCATCTGTTTCAGCAGTGCAATTATTTCTTCTTTCATGAGACCATCTCCTTTGCTTTTTTACATGCGTGACTTTACAGCAAAAGGAGCCATGACTATGTCACAGCTCCTTTGCATGTCCTCACTTTATCAAAAGCATATTACATTTTCTATAGCATTGTTCCAAAGATTGCCTGCTTCGTTTTGAACTTTTTACAAAAACAAATATTGAAATGTATGGTATCGTAGAAAATCATAATCGGCAAGGAGGGTTTTTATGAAAATCGACAAATTCAAAGTAGAATACTGGCTGAATCCACTGGACGACAAGGCAAAGTACAATTTAGGTTCCAGCTGCTGCAAGCCCGTTACCGTTGACGAAATGCTGGAAATGACACACACAGACAAAGAAGCCTTTTTCAAAGAATTGTCTGCTATGAGCCTGCATTATGGCTACTTTACCGGAATGCCAAGATTAAAAGAAGCGATCGCAGGATTATATACAGACGTTGTGACACCGGAAATGGTGCTTTGTGTACACGGTGGAACCGGAGCCAATGCGATCGTCTGCTATACGCTTTGCGAACCGGGCGATAATATCGTCAGCATTCTGCCAAACTATCAGCAGTATTATTCCATTCCGGAATCACTAGGCAACGAAGTCCGTATTTATACATGTGATGAGAAATCAGACTATAAGATTGATTTTACAGAACTTGCAAAGCTGGTTGACAGTCATACGAAAATGATCAACCTGGCAAGCCCGAATAATCCGACCGGCTATGCACTGGATCAGTCTGAAATGGAGCAGCTTGCAGAGCTCGCCCGTTCCGTTGGTGCCTATGTGGTCTGTGATGAAATCTATCGCGGTCTTTCCGATGATTATATGCCTTCCATCTGTGATGTATATGAAAAAGGGATCTGTACAAGTTCAACGAGTAAGGTATTTTCCAGTGCAGGAACAAGAGTCGGCTGGATCGTCACAAGAGATCTTTCCATTAAGGATGCCATGATGAACATGCGCTCCTACCACAGTATCTGCGAAGGACCGATCAACGAGCTGATCGCTGCCATCATTCTGGAAAATAAGGAAGTCTTTTACAAGCGGAATACTGCCATTGTAAAAGCTGCACAGGATGTCTTAAAAGAATGGCTGAAAGGACAGCCGCACTTTAAACCGGCCGTAGAAAGTAAAAGCTCTACTGCTTTTCTGTATTATGATTTTGATATACCGGCTGCAGATTTTGCACAGGAGCTGTATGATAAAAAGAGTACGCTCGTCTGTCACGGAGCATGTTTCGAACAGGAGCATTGTTTCCGTATCGGATTTGGATTCGGAGATCTTGCTTATTTCAAAGCAGGACTGGATCAGATCGGAGAATTTGTAAAAGAACTGGAAACAGAGGGCAGAATTTAAAGCATATGCCGGGGGCAAAAGGTCTTTCACCCACCTATGAGCAAGCTCACGTGGGTTTAGATCTTTTGCCCCCGGCATCTTACTATATTCCCATCACCATAAATAAAACAGGCATGGTTACAACAGATAACAGCATGGTAAGTGCGACCCCTTTGGAAGCCGTCACATAGTCTGCATCGTATTCCTGTGCCAGCATGGATACCATAGAGCCTGACGGTGTCGCCAGAATGATAAAGCTGACAGCTGCAAGCAGTGTATTATCCGTCAACGCCCGGATCACCAAAAGCCCGATTACAGGCATCAGGATCAGACGGATCGCGCATACGATCAGAAGCCTGTAATCTCCCAGCAGTTCTTTTGGGGAAATTCCGACAAAAGATGCCCCTATGACGATCATGCACAAGGGACCGGTCAGATTAGCCAGCATAGTGATCGCCTGATTGACCGCATCCGGGATCTGCAGACCAAATATCACCAGCATAAAGGTAAACACGACCGAAATGACACCGATATTCAGACATTTCTTCATTGCCTGCTTCAAAGATGCACCTTCTCCGGTCATGGAAGTTACACCATACGTATAGATCAAAAAATTAAACGGGATCATGAAAGCTGCTCCATAGATCAGTGACTGTGGTCCGTACAGTGCTGACATAATGGGGAAGCCCATGAAGCCCATATTACTGAATACAAGAAGCGCCTTATAAACGCCTCTTTCTTTTTTTTCTCTGCAAAAAAGCGGTACCAAAAGCTCTGCGATCACGATCATCAGTATATAAGCACCGATCGCAATTGCAAATGTATACAGCATTTCGCTCCGCTCCATTGTATTGCCGACACTGCTAGACATCACAAGGGCAGGATTGGCAATGTTAACGATCAGCCAGGAAATTGACTTACAGCCCCGTTCATCGAGTACACCCTTTCTCGCCATGCCATAGCCCAGCAGCATCATAAATAAAAATATCAGCATCTGCTTCAGCAGTATCATAAAATCTCCTCAAATACACCGGCAATAATATCCATCGCTTTATCAATCTCTTCCTTTCCTACGATCAGAGGTGCAATAAAACGAACCACATTATGATCACTTCCGCAGGTCAGAAGAAGCAGATCCTTTTCAAGTGCTCCTGCCTTGATCGCAGCAGTCAGCTTGGCATCCGGTTTTCCCGCTTCATCACAAAGTTCCATGGCTACCATCAGGCCAACGCCTCTGACTTCTTTGATCCTGGCCGGATATTTTGCCTGCAATTCTTTTAATTTATCCAGGAAATAAGCTCCCTGTTTTTTACAATTATCAAGCAGATGGTCTCTCTCAATAATTTCCAGTGTTTTCAGTCCTGCCGCACAGGCAAGCGGATTACCGCCGAATGTACCGCCATGTGCACCTGCCGGCCACTGATCCATGATTTCCTTCTTTGCGATGATCGCACTCAGCGGAACACCGCCGCCCAATGCTTTTGCAGAAGTCAGAATATCAGGCTTCACACCAAATGTCTGATAGGCATACAGCTCTCCCGTTCTGCCGATACCGGTCTGTACTTCATCAAAGATCAGCATGATTCCCTGATCGTCACAAATCTTGCGCAGTCCCTTTAAAAACTCCGGCTTCGGTACAACATAACCGCCTTCTCCCTGTACCGGTTCCACAATAATAGCAGCTACACATTCCGGTGCGATCAGCTTTTCAAAGATCGCATCAAACTGCTCCAGATCATTATAATCTGCCCAATATACAGCAGGCATCAGCGGCTCATAATATTTGCGATAGCCACTGTTAGAACCCGTAATGGATAAAGAACCGATCGTCCTGCCATGGAAAGAATTCCGGAAGGCAATGATGCCCGGACGCTTTGTCACATATTTGGCAAGCTTCATGGCTCCATCATTTGCCTCTGCACCCGAATTGCTGAAATATACCTTTGTATCTCCGCCGGTCAGCTCCACCAGCTTTTCCGCAAGCTTTACATAACTTTCATTGTACACCACATTATGGCCTACATGTATCATCGTGTCAAGCTGCTCCCGGATTGCCTGTACAACCTCCGGGTTTTTAAATCCCAGATTGTTGACCGCGACACCGGATGCAAAATCAAGCACCTTTCTGCCATCCTCTGTGATCACATAGCAACCTTCGCCATCTACAACACCAAGTGTTGTTGCGCGGTTTGCAACCGCCGGCATTACCTTCTGACATCTTTCATACATACTCATATTTTTCTTCCTCCTTTGATTCACACATTCTCAGGTATCCTGCCCTGTTTATATCTCCCAGTTTCCGGTATAAACCACGTTGAGCATCTTTTTCATTTCTTCTATTGTCATTTTAACCGGATTGACATTTGTAGCACCCAGCATAGCATGCTCCAGAAGGAGATCATATTTTTCTCTGTACATCTCCTCTGTAATGCCTGCCTCCCGAAAGCTTGCCGGAATGCCAAGCTTTTCTCTCATCTTTTCAATTTCCGTGATAATATCATCACAGTGACATCTGTAGGAAAGCTCTGCCAGTTTTTCCCTGACCATCGCATCCCTGCTGTTATACCGCAGTACATATGGCAGGATAATGGCATTTGTCAGACCATGCGCCATATTATAAGCAGCACCAAAGGAATGCGCGATTCCATGCACCATGCCAAGCCCGACATTTGCAAATCCGATTCCTGCCATTGCCTGATAATTATGTACTTTTTCCCGTGCCTCCAATGTCTTATCAAACACTGAGACCGGAAGCCATTTCATAATACCGATGACCGCGCTGCTGCAGAGCCCTTCATCAAAATCATCCAGATTATGGTTCGTATAAGCCTCTATTGCATGCGTCAGGGCATCCATTCCCGTTTCTGCCGCCACATGATCCGGCATTGTCATTGTGATCTCCGGATCCAGAATAGCCAGATCAGGCCTGAGACAGTCTGTCATGATCGGGACCTTCAGTTCCTTTTCAGGATCTGTGATAACCGTTCCTCTCGTTACCTCAGAACCTGTTCCGGATGTAGAAGGGACACAGATAAGACCTGTTTTCCGTTCCGTTGGAATCTCCCCTTTTTTATTAAATTCCAGAACATTTTCAAAATTCAGATAAGGGAATTCATAAAATAATAAAATCGCTTTTGCACAGTCCATGGCAGATCCGCCACCGATCGCCAGAATAACATCCGGCTTAAACTTCCGGCAGATAACCAGTCCCTTCAGGACATCCTCAATAGATGGATTCTTCGGAACTCCGGAAAACAAGTCCGTTTCTGTCCCATTCATTTGTAGATATTTTTCTGCTCTTGCTATCACACCGGATTTTATCATGGAGCTTCCTCCCGTTACCAGAAGTGCCCTCTCATATTTCAGATCCTTAAGTGCCAAAAGAGAACCTTCCCCTGTCAGGATCCCCTTCCCGCTCAGTACCAGTTTTCTCATCAGCCATCTGCCTCCTTTGTTTTGATATATAAAGAATGTGCCTTGGCACATTCTCGCGCCGAGCGCGGTCATTTGCGACATGTTTCATCTTCGCGCGAGTGCGCATCCCTGCGCAGCATTTTTATGAGATAGGAAATTCCTATCTCATAAAAAAAGCCGGGCATATCTGCCCGGCCTCTTTGCCTTTCAATGTAATCTTTTTAGCACAGGATTTTAGGCCTGTCAATAGTTTCGAAGGGGATAACCCTCCGTATTTCAAAACTTTGTAAAAAGCACATTTTTGGTCTGAAATTTTTGTATTTTATTTAACTTTTAAATCGCTTTTCCGTCTACGATCCTGTAGTACGCCTGAGATGTTACGCGGAAAACAATGTAATAAATTGCGGAAAAGAGAAGGAAGGTGATACCCATACAGATCACATACAATCTGACATTGGTCAGATTCAGCAGTGCCAGAAGTCTCCTGACGATTGGAAACGCTGCCAGTTCATGGATCGCTGCTACAACAAGCGGGAGAAAAAATACGATCCTGATCTGGGAAGTAATCGACTCTTTTACCTCTTCGCTGCTCATTCCCACTTTTTCCATAATAACATACCTTTCCTTATCCTCATAGCCTTCCGAAATCTGTTTGTAGAAAATGAGCATCACTGTCACGATCAGAAACATGATTCCCAGAAAGGCACCCAGGAAAAACAGTCCGCCATACAGCGCATAGACCTCTGTTTCATTCCATGCCCTGCTTTCTGCATACAGATCGATCCTATTTTCCTCACCTGCGGATGCTTTGATCCTCTCAAGCTGGGAATCCACTGTCTGGTAACAGGCAATCTTTTCTCCTTTGCTGCCATCATAATCAAAGCCGATCACGCCATTGACATCAATTGGTCCGTCTCCATATGTGCTGTAAACACTTTTGATCGTTTCCTCACTGTCAAACATCACATAATAACAACCTTTCAGCATGCTGATCTTATGCCGATCATCATCGTTCTGATAAAGTTCTGACGATTCCACCGAGAAAGCATTTCCCCAGAGACTGACCGTATCTGCCGTATAAGCTGCCGGCCCACCATAGATCCGCACACTGCCTGACTTTACCGGCTGCACAGCTTCTGCCTGCAGGCTGTTATCCATCTGCAGCAGATCTTCTCTTGTCACAAGATATAAGACTGTCTGGTTTCCGTTGTACTCCTTCTGCGTTACTGCTGAAAATTCTGTCCCATCATTCGTTGTAAATGCCGGAATCTTTTCATAAACACAGCTTTTTGTAATTGTCCTGCCCTGTTTTTCCACTTCCTGTCTGATTTCCTGTGCGATGCCTTCCTTGCTCATGCCCGGTGTCCCATAGTTTAAATAAACACAAAGCTCCTGCGGATAACGGGTATACAGTTCATCATCGACACCTGCATACAGGCTGACTGTGATCGATACCATGACAAGCACCATCGTAGCAAGCACACAGATACTGGCAAGTCCCGCCGCATTTTGCTTCATACGATACAAAAGACCGGAAACCGCACTGAAATGCTTTTTATTATAGTAAAAAAGTTTATCCCTGCGCAGCAGCTTCAGCAGTGCAATGCTGCCCGCCGTAAACAGAAAATACGTGCCGACAATGACCAGAATGACCGCTACAAAAAACAGCGTCAGCACCTTCAGCGGATTTTCTGTCGTAAAAGAAATATAGTAAGCGATTCCGATGCAGACTAAGCCAAGCACGGTCATCACGATCTTGGTTTTCGGCTCCTTTTCTCCGACATTGCTGCCATGCAGAAGTGCAACCGGATTGGAAAGCCTGATCTGCAGAAGATTATAACCAAATATCAGCAAATACAGGATACAAAAGTAAGGGATCGCATAGGTGATGCCTGCCTTTGTCACGACAAATATCACATTTTCTTCCACATCCAAAAGCCGGTACAGCATCATCAGGATCAGCTTGGAAGAACCGATCCCCACGAGCAGACCGCCTGCAATGGCAAGTACCGCAACATAGACAGTTTCGATGAAAAGTACCCTTGCGATATGGCGTTTTTCCATTCCCAGGATATTATAAACGCCGATCTCTCTTTTCCGCCGCTTGATGATAAAGCTGTTTGTGTAAAAAAGAAAAATCATTGAAAAAAAGGCGATGATATAAACGCCCATTCCCATGATCGTCTTGATATAATAGCCGCCCCGCATCTGATCCAGACCCGGATTGTTATTCAGAAACACCATCAGATAAAACAGTGCGACTGTCATCACACCAGCCAGAATATAAGGTATATACAGCGGCTTATTGTTTTTCAGATTGGTTCTTGCCAGTCTTCCGTATAATTTATTCATGCTGCTCACCACCTGCCTGTAATACTGTCAGCGTATCTGCGATCCTCGCATAGAGCTGTTCATTGGTCATGTTGCCTCTGTAAAGCTGATGGAACACCTCGCCGTCCTTGATGAACAGAACACGTCCCGCATGGCTTGCCGCTTTCGTGCTGTGGGTTACCATTAAAATCGTCTGTCCTTCCCGATTGATCTGACCGAACAGATTTAACAGACTGTCTGTTGCTTTGGAGTCCAGTGCGCCGGTCGGCTCATCTGCCAGGATCAGCTCCGGTCTTGTAATAAGGGCTCTTGCCACTGCCACACGCTGCTTCTGTCCGCCCGATACTTCATACGGAAACTTATCCAGAAGCTGGCTGATACCAAGCTTCTTTGCAAGAGGCTCCAGCCGCGCCTCCATTTCCGCATACTTTGTATCCGAAAGGACAAGCGGCAGATAAATATTGTCGCGGAGGTTAAAATTGTCAAGCAGATTAAAATCCTGAAATACAAATCCAAGATGCTTCCGTCTGAATGCAGCGATCTCCTTTTCCCGGACGGATTGCAGTTTTTTTCCGTTCAGGATCACTTCGCCGTCTGTCGGCTGATCCAGTGCTGCCAGAATATTGAGCAGCGTTGTCTTGCCAGAACCGGATTCTCCCATGATCGCAACATACTCTCCTTCTTCTACGGAAAAGCTGATATTGGAAAGTGCCTGTACCTGACTGGCTCCAAATCTGGTCGTGTAAATTTTCTTTAAGTTACTGACTTCTAATATAGACATATGATTCCTTCCTTTCCTGTCTTTCACTTTCCATCAGCATAACAAAAGGCCGAAATGCCAGCCATCGATTCAGCTTACATTTCAGCCTGATTTCTTACATTTTTGTAAGGCAGAAACTGTCAGTCCCGTATATCTATCTTTTGTAGAGAAAAGCCGATCCATACCTGCGTGCCTTTACCCGGCTCGGATGTGATCCTGATCGTATGCCCCAGCTTCGTTAGCACCTGCTTACACAAATACAGTCCGATCCCGGTGGAATGTTTATCCGTATGTCCGTTAAATCCCGTGTACCCCTGTTCAAAAACACGCGGGATATCTTCCTGCCTGATCCCGATCCCCTGATCTTCTATGCAGAGAAATGCCTCTGTTTCATTTTGCCCTGTCTGTATCGTGATGACGCCCTCCTGCATATATTTGACCGCATTGGAGAGAAGCTGCTCTACCACAAAAGAGAGCCATTTTTCATCACTGGTTACGACCAGATCACAGCCCTCGTACTGTATACCGATCTTTTTGCGGATCATCATTTTCGCATATTTGTGAATGCTGTCTCTGATGATCCCATCCAATGCAATGGGATGCAGGACATAATCATGGCTGTCCTTCCTCTGGTACTGCAGTGCCATACTGACATACTGCTCGATCCTGAAAAGCTGCTCCTCTATTTCTTCCTGCTCCTTATATCTTTCCGGCGCTTCTTCCCTCTGCGTCTGCAATAAAAGCTGCATAGCAGCGATCGGTGTTTTGATCTGATGCACCCATCTGGCATAGTATTCCCGCTGCTCCTGTTTCTCACGCCCCGCTCTGCGCATCGCTTCCGCACGTTCTTCATTTGCGCGGGAAAACAGCTCGGTATAAAACTCCTCCAAAGGCTCTTCCGCCTCCGGAAGCTGCATATTGTTTTCCAGCGGGCAGGAAAGGAACTGGCGAAGCCTTTGTACTTTCTTTTGATAAGTTATCCACATCACAAGGAAAATAACAAGGAAAATACCCACATCTATGCAGGTGCTGTACACCAGATCCGCCTTTGGCGCACGCATTAAATACAGGTAAAAAAGATGACTGGCGGTCATCCCTGTAAAGAGTCCCAGCCAGCCTTTATTTCGTCTGATAAATCCTTTCCATACTTTCATCCGATCTGATACCCGATTCCTTTCTTTGTCAGGATACTGTCCTCAAGACCTATGGAAGTCAGCTTTTTACGCAGTCTGTTCACATTGACGGAAAGCGTATTCTCATCCACATACATATCACTTTCCCAGAGCCTTGTCATAAGCGTTTCACGTGTCACAACCTGCGTTTTGTTTTCTATAAGGGTCTGCAGGATCTTCAGCTCGTTCTTTGTCAACTCCACCTTCTGCTCCTGATACAGAATCGTCGCATCTGACAGATTCAGCAGCATTCCCTTGTGCTCCAGCATACTGCTGCTTCCCGCAAAATCATAGCTTCTGCGCAGCAGCGCCTGCACCTTGGCGGTCAGTACCTCCAGGTCGAATGGCTTCGGAATAAAATCATCTGCGCCCATATTCATTGCCATCACGATATTCATATTGTCCGATACGGATGACAGAAAGATGATCGGAACCTTTGACACCTGCCTGATCTGTGTACACCAGTGATAGCCGTTGTAAAAGGGCAGTCTGATGTCCAGAAGCACAAGCTGCGGATCGCAGGCAGCAAATTCACCCAGCACATTGCCAAAATCCTGTACGGTGCTGACCTCATATTCCCACTTCTCCAGATGCTTTTTGATCAAACGGGCAATCGTTTCGTCATCTTCCACTAAAAAAATCCGATACATCTTATAATGCTTTCTTAATTGCTGCAAGCAGCTCATCATAGGTTTCAAAAGCAGGCAGATCCGGGTTGTCCTTCTTGATCTGATCTGTACTCTTGAATAAGAAGCCTGCCTTGCTGGCACGGATCATGCCAAGATCGTTGTGGCTGTCGCCGCTTGCGATCGTCTCATAGCCGATTGACTGCAGTGCTTTGACCGTAGTCAGCTTGGAATTCTCAATACGCATCTTAAAGCCTGTGATCTCTCCGTCCTCTGCTACTTCGAGTGTGTTGCAGAAGATCGTCGGATAGCCCAGCTTCTTCATCAAAGGACCTGCAAACTGTGTAAACGTATCACTGATGATGATCACTTGTGTCATACTTCTGAGCTCATCCAGAAACTCTTTTGCTCCCGGGATCGGATCGATCTTTGCGATCGTATCCTGGATCTCCTTTAAGCCAAGACCATGCTCTTTTAAAATGCCAAGTCTCCAGTTCATCAGTTTATCGTAATCCGGTTCGTCCCTCGTTGTACGGGTCAGCTCCGGGATACCGCTTTCCTTTGCAAATGCGATCCAGATCTCCGGTACTAAAACGCCTTCCAGATCCAAACATACAATATTCATACTCATTCTTTTGTCCTCCCTATGATTCATAGCTGTTTTTACAGCATTTTTTACCCTCAAAAAAAAGCAGGATACGGGAGTCGAACCCGCCTATCCAGCTTGGGAAGCTGGCGCCCTACCGATAGACTAATCCTGCATACGGTTTATTTTACCACTACTATAGGAAAGATAGCAAGGACATATTTCTTTTCGTATGTTTCTTGTAATTTCTTTTGGTTTCTGTTATGCTGAAGTTGACTTTATGTTGATATAAAAAGGTATGGCAGAATCGAGGATCTATTCTATGTATACAATCGGACAAGTATCTGAAATGTTTCAATTACCGGTTTCCACACTCCGGTATTATGATAAAGAGGGATTATTTCCACATATGACGAGAGTCTCCGGAATCCGCAAATTTTCCGACACAGAGATTGAATGTCTGCGCATGATCGAATGTCTGAAAAAAACAGGCATGGAGATCAAAGAGATCAAACAGTTTATGGAATGGTGCGCCGAGGGGCCTTCCACTTATGCCCAGCGCAAAGAGCTGTTTGAAAACCGCCGGGAATCGCTGGAGCATGATATGCTGGAGCTTCAGAAAAATATGGCAATGATCCAGTTTAAATGCTGGTATTACGAGCAGGCAATGAAGGATGGCAACGAAGATAAGATCCATCAGATGCTGCCCGATCATTTACCTGCCGATATCCAGAAGCTGTACGACCTTGCGCACAGCTAAAGTCCAGAGTATGAGATTACTCTTCTTTCAGATCCTGCATCAGCTCGTACATTGCCTCTGCAGAATTGAAGTTATCCGGAATGATCTCATCACTTGGGATCCATACTCCGTATACCTCAGAGATCTCGGAAATGATTGAGATAATATCCAGTGACTCTAACAGCCCGTCATCTACAAGCGCTGTTTCATGTTCAAAATCAATGTCCGGTTTTACGCCCTTGAGCATTTTGATAAAATCTTCCATTTATGTTTCCTCACTTTCTTTTTATTTTAAACGATGCTTCTTCTATATACTGTTCATCCATTTCTTTTGCCTCTTGTATTATTTTTCAAAAAGCTTTAGAACTGATCCAGCATTTTCCGAACTTCTTTCCTCAGTATAGTGCCTTTAAAGGTTTTAGGCAATACTGTAACCTCATAAATCTGTTTGGGCAGCTTATACGATTCCAGTCTGGCAGACAAATACTCCATCAATTCCTGTTCTTCGTAGTTCTCACCCGGAATGACAAGCATGACCGGTACTTCTCCCGTGATCGGATCCGGCTTTGCGCTGTATGCGCAGTCTGTGATCCCCGTATAGCCTCTCGCACAGTCTTCCACCTCTGCAGGTGAGATCTTACTGCCTCCGTAATTGATGATATCGTCCATACGTCCAACCAGAATACATCTGCCTTCCGCATCCAGATAAGCCAAGTCCTTTGTTTTGACATAACCGTCTTCTAACGTTTCCTTTGTCATTTCCGGATCATTGTAATAGCCTTCCATGACAATATCACCGCCCCAGGATAACAGAGCGGGTTTTGCTTCGCTCACATCTTCCGGTCTTACTGTGTTTCCGTTTTCATCTGTAAAGCGGATCACGGAATTGACGGTCGGTCTGCCGATACAGCCAGGCTTATCATCCGGACTGTTAAAATCCAGAATGCAGGAGCAGCCTGCCTCGGAAGCACCGTAAAAATTGTATAATCTTGTATTTGGCATCAGTGAGAGCAGATGCTGTTTATCCGCTTCTACAAGTGGTGCGGAACCGATCTGGATATAATCCAGCCGGCTTTCATAGTCTGCAATCCTGTCACCGGACAGCTTGAAGATCATACCAAGCGAAGCCGGGGAAAGTGCCATGGAGCTTGCCTGATATTTTTCCATCAGCTTCCAAAGGGTTCCGACAAATACCATACCATCCATCAGGCAGACTGTTCCGCCGTTTACCATATCGGACTGATATCTTCTGAGCCCGTATGCATGATTGAGCGGCATCGGAATGATCTCTACATTGTGCGGCCGCATATGCGTTCCGCCGATGACATTTTCCGCAACCGCCACATCATTGATATGTCTGACTACAACGCCCTTTGATCTTCCGGTTGTACCGGTTGTAAATAAGATCATGGAACGGCTTTCTGCCTTTGGCAGTTCACATTCCGCAGGCTCTGCATCTGCCATCTGTTTTTCGAGCTCTTTGGCAGAGAAAAACCGCATCCCTTCCGCTTCAGCATCAGAGATGAGTGTTTTTGCTTCTACCTGTGCTCCGATTTCTGTCATGCGCTCAGGCATGGTTGCTTTTTCCACCGGAATAGGAAGCGCTCCCATATACTGCAGTGCTGTAAAGATCGTCAGATAATTGATGTTCTGGGTACATTTCAAAATGACATGCTCGTCCTTCTGAATCCCCGCAGACATCAGGACTGCTGCCATTTTCCGGATATTCATGAAATATTGTTCATAGGTAACTGTTTTACGCAGCTCGCATACTGCCAGTGTATCAGGCTGCGTTTTTGCATATTCTTTGATATAGGCAAGTACACTGTCTTTTCTCATGTGCTTTCCCCTTTCGTTTTTCTTCCTTTTGGCTTTGATTTCGCTTTTCTTTCTGCCGGTCTTGTTTTTTCATACATCCCTGCGCAGCATTCCGCAGCATCTCATAAAACGTATGGCCGATCAGAGCGCAAACCAACCGTTCTGCAGTAAAAACCATGCGCTGATACTCATCAGAGCGATCACGATCAGGGTCAGGAGCAATCCCTTTTTAAACATATAAGAAGGTTTCAGTCCATAACCGACCGGAACACTTCGTACAGAAGTCGGCATTACATAAGATAAGTTTACACCAATTGTGGCAACAAACACGTAAGGGATCGGATCGACACCGATTCCGTTCATAACGGAGATTACGATTGGAATTGCCACTGCTGCTGTCGCCGTATTCGAAGTCACGTCGGAAAGTATGATCGTAACCGTGATGATCACAAGCACTGTCACAAAGCCGCCTGTCAGTCCCATTTGGGAGACATAATTGCCGATACAGACATCTGCACCAGTCTTTGTCAGCAGTGTTCCGACTGCCAGTCCACCGGCGAAGATATACATAAGCGACCAGTACACCTTACCCTGTACCGGTTTCCACCGCAGGATCGGTTCTCCCTTGCTGTCCTTGAGCAGGAAAGAAAGCACTGCAGCAATAATAAAGACATAGGCAGGTTTTAATCCCGGCAAGACAGAAGCATACAGATTTCTGGTAAATGCAAGCACAGTTGCGATCACAAAAATCGTCAGACAGGCAATCTCTTCCTTGCTCATCTTTCCCATCTCTTTGCGTACCTTCACAAAATATTCCTTACTGCCTTCGAGTCCTTCATGCTTTGGTTTGATCCAGATCAGATACAGACAGTTGGATATGATCAGCACAAGCATGATCGGTGCAAACTTGATGACCCAGTCCATGTACATATATTCCTGTCCGGTCAGCTCCTGGATGTAGTTTACCACAACCAGATTCATGGCGCCGCCAAGCGGAGAAGCAAGTCCACCGATACCCGCTCCCCAGGCGATCGACATCAGAATGATCGATGCAGGTTCGCTTTCGGATACCTTTTCGATTCCCAGATAACGCAGCATGGAAACAGCGATCGGTGTGATCGTTGCTGTCACAACTGCATTTGGCAGGATCGTGGAAAGTGCTGTGGAAAGCAGAAACCAGAACAGGATCTGTGTGGTCAGTGAGGTTCCTACAATACTCAGGAATGCACACGCCACTCTTTTGTCCAGTCCGACAATCTCCCATGACACGGTCAGGATGGACGCACCAAGAAGCAGCAGGATTGTCTCAGATGCATAATTTGCAATGACATCTTTCATGTCTACCAGATTAAACAAGGCATTGACAATGATCGGCAAAAATGCCGTTACCGCATAGTCCAGTGCTTCGGTGATCCACCAGTATGCCATCCAGAGCACAGTTCCGATCGCCGCACGCGACTGGAACGTATCAAAGACGTTATGTGGCAACAGCCAGATACAGAGACCGAATAATACCGGTCCCATGATTTTGTTGATAATGGACAAATCCCCCTTTTTTAGTATCCTCATTTTTATCCTCCTGTATTTTTTCTGTCTGTTTTTACTTTATTCTGAAGCCTCAGCCAAAGCTGCCTGCTTACAGTTTTCGTTCCATTCCTGCCTGTAGAGGATTTCATCTTCATCCCATGCAGACACTGCATTTTCCCATTCTTTCTTCTGCTTATCGTCCAGTTTATTCGTAAACCGATAACGCCCTTTCATATAAGCTGCCAAATAAGAGGTGATCTTTTCTGCACCAACAAAATTCACATGAAGCGAATTATAAAAATCTGTATCGTAATCCAAATCGATACTCCGTCTTGCCTGTTCATCATCCAGATTCAGATAAGGATATTGCATTTTCTCCATATAGGCATTCAGCGCACATTGATAAGGGAAGCGCGACCGAGAATACTTATAAGGTGTTGCTACAAAAAGTATATTTTTTCCATACTTTTCAGCCGTTTTTACAATATCCTCTATATACTGTTTTCCCTTATCCGGAAGTTCAAAGGTAGCATTTTCCGCATCCGGGAATCTCGACGGCTTTACCTGCGGATCCACGGTTGCTCTGACGCGCAATCCCTTGTACTTGTTTTTTCCCATTGTCAATCTGTCTGCCCAGTCATTTTTGGATATTTCAAAAATATTTTCGTGATATTTTAAGAGAGGGATCTGCCATTCCAGTTCCCTGTCCGTTTCTGTATCAAGCAACAGGTTGTGTACCAAACGCATTCTGGTTGTTGACTGTTTCATACCGGATGTCAGAATGCTCAGATAATAGTTTTCCTTCTCTTTTTCTTCTTCTGTCAGGTCTTCTCCCTGTGCCAGATCTACCACTACCTGTCTCAGTTCTACCACAAACAGGTCTACATCCTGACTTTTCAAGGTTTCCTCCATAATATACGGAACCGCTCTGATATTCTGACGAGACTGTGAGATCATACAGGAGGTAAAGCCCTGTTCCTCATAGGCCTGCGCCGGAATCCAATATCTGTACATAGCGCTGGATCCGATCATCGCTGCATTGATCGTGTTGTTGTCTTCCGCGTAAAAATACTGCCAGCCGTCAAAGTCCTGTCCCTCAGGTCTGAAAAGCGGTCCAAGCAGATTGATGATCGTTGTCAGCAAAAACAGGAAGAGTAAAATGCCCGCCACCGTCTTCAGCACTTTTTTTCTTGTTGTACTCATTTTCGTTCCTCCGTTTAAAACTGCTCATAAATGAATGTCGCACCTGCGCCTGCTCCGTACACACCAAAGCAGAGGATCAGCAGAATGCCTGCAAGAAGCACCGCACCCCTGAAGATCACATTTCTGCTGCCCAGCCAGTCACGGATCGTTATATCGATCCCGCGGCGTTCCAGTATTTCCTGCGCGATTGAAACCGCAAACAGAAGCAACATGCAGACAAGTACAAAAGCCCATTCTTTCCTGCGCAGCACAAACAGCTTCATTGTATAAGCAGCCTGTGGTCTGCAAAAAGCGGAACCGATCATATAAAAGGAATCGGAAAGCCCGTTTCCGAGGAAGATCAGTCGTCCGATCAGACACAGGAAAAATGTCCGGATCATCTGAAATACCTGAAATGCCATATGATCAGTATTGATCTTTGCTTTTTCCATCAGATTTTTGATCGGCTGTTCAAACATGGCGGATAAACAGATCAGAATGCCATGGTAAACACCCCAGCCGATATAATTCCAGTTTGCTCCGTGCCAGACACCTGTCAGGATCCAGACGCATAAAATAGGCAGACAGGAAGCAATGTTTCTGCCCCATTCATTTCCAAACCGTTTTCTGCCCGCTGTGTTCAGTTTCAGAAACAGCGCAGAGGTAGAAACCGGATAAAATACATTTTCCCGGAAAAACTCACCGAGCGAAATATGCCAGCGTCTCCAGAACTCAGGCATATTGCGTGAAAAATACGGACGGCGGAAGTTTTCCTTTAAGCGGATTCCCAGACATTCGGAAGATCCGCGCACAATATCCATACAACCCGAAAAATCACAATAGATCTGAATAGAATAGACGACACCGACCAGTAAAAAGATCGGTCCGGAATAATCCGGTGCATTTTTGATCACTGTAGTCACAAAAGGAGCTACACGGTCTGCAATTACCAGCTTTTTGAAATAGCCCCAGATCATGAGCCAGATGCCTTTCCGGAACATATCATAGTCAAACCGGTGCTCTACAAACATTTCCGTCCCGAGCGGATCATACCTGCCGATCGGTCCCTGTGTAATATGCGGAAAATACAGCACATACGTCAGATACTTCAGAAAATTCTTCTGTGCACTGATCTTGCCATGATACAGATCGACCAGATAGGCGATCATCATAAATGAATAAAAAGAAATACCGAGAGGTGCGATCAGCTTCCATGCGCTGATCTGTGTATGTACGGTATGCGATAGCAGAACATTCAGATTCTCAATCAGGAAGTCACTGCCCTTAAAAAGTACCAGAATACCGATCACAACGATCAGTCCTGCCACAAGCACCCGTTTTCTCTTATGCTTCATTTCATTTTTAATCTTTCTGGCAGTTTTCCGGTCCGCATCTTTGAGCAGTTCTTCCTGCTGATCCAGATTTTTCTGCATCAGAAACGAACAGCCATAGACAACCAGTGCTGTCAGTCCGACAACTGCCAGATAGGACACACCGGCACCGGCATAAAATACAATGCCTGCTGCCAGCAGAACAACCCACTGCCATTTCTTTGGTACGATATAATAGACCAGACATACGATCAACAAAAACAGTAAAAATGAATACGATACAACAGACATCTGTATCTTTCCTCCAACTCGTAATTTGTGATATCCCTCACATATACATATTTAAACCGAATTCAGTATAGATATCTAACTTAAACACAACTTAAATCCTATCGACATTTCTTCCCTTTTTAACCTATTTTACAGACGGATTGAAAAACAAATTTCACCATCTGCAGGACTACCGGCTGTCATTTTCCCTTTATGCAGTTCTACTATAGCCTCTGCATTGGATAATCCGATTCCATGTCCGCCGGTTGCGGAATTATGGGAAGCATCGGCTCTGTAAAACCGTTCAAACAGATCCATGTGCTTCCCTTTTTTCATATTTTCCGCCGGATTCCTGACTTCTATCTGTATGTATTTTCCATTCTTTTTTGCACTGACGCTGATCCGGGCTTTTTCATCCGCATATTTTACGGCATTATCCAGTAATATGGAAAAAAGCCGTTCCAGCATTGCCTCATCTCCATACATCCAGAGATTATCCTGCAGATCCCACACTAGCTCTTTTCCATGCATTTTTGCAACAGTCTCAAACTGCTCACAGGTTTCCCTCAAAACTATGGAAACAGCAACCTTCTGCCGTTCCTGCAATTCATCGATTTCCTGCAATTTTGCCAGTCCCACCAGTTCCTCCGTCAGCTTTGTCAGCCTCCTGATCTGATTTCTGATGCTTTTCGTCCACTCGGTTTCACCACTTGTCAGTTCAATGACATCGGTATTGGCATCTATGATCGTCAGAGGTGTTTTGATCTCATGCCCTGCATTTGTAATAAATGCTTTCTGTTTATTTATACTTTCCTGCACCGGTCTGACAACAGCCTTTGAAAAGAAATAAACCGGAAAGAAAACCGCGATCAATTCCAGAATCGCACTGATCAGACTTGTTTTCAGAAAGTTACCGCATTCCCGCATTTTCCGCTTACAATTGACAAAAACGTAAATCAGATCATCTCCCGCCGGAACTGCCCTGTACCGGCTGTACTTTCCGTAGCCATTCATTTTTCCTTTCCGGTACAGGTCAAGTGCGATTTCCGAAGCACGCCGGGCATCTACCGTATTGGTATTTTGGGTGTTCGTCCGGATCACATTTCCTTCTGCATCCAGTGTCACAGTAAAAAAACGGACACCGCTTAAAATAGCATCAATATCTTCTTTTATATCCGTATCTTCGGCATATATGTAGCTGTCTTCCGTATCCTTCCGCCCGTAGCTCCATTTCCAGTTTTTTTCTGTCTGTTGGATCACATCCAGATTTTCCAGTACGACCGACAGGTTTTCCTCAATTTCTTTCCTTGCACGTACATAGTTCAGTATATTGGTAAGTCCTACGATCAGAAAAACCACAATGCAGAAGGAAAGCATGGCAATTTTGATAAATCGTCTTTGTAGCTGCTTAATCATCGTCTTTCTCCAATGCAAAGCCGATCCCCTTAGCCGTCCGGATGACCGTATGGGAATCGAGCTGCTTTAAAAGCCTGCGCAGTCTGGATATATAGGTCCAGACCACATTGTTTTCCACATCGCTTTCATAACCCCAGATTGCCTCAATAAACTGTTCGGCAGAGAGGACACATCTGGGATATTTCAACAGCATTTCCATCATCTGATATTCCTTGTTGGCAAGGTAAACCCATTCTCCATTGCAGCCAAGCTGAAAGGAAGTTACGGAAAGCTCCAGATCCTCAAAATGCAGGTTTGGCTCCATCACGTTTTCCCTGCGCCTTGTCATCGCCCGTACACGTGCAAGAAGTTCTTTTGTTGCAAACGGCTTTGTCAGATAATCATCCGCCCCACAGTCCAGCCCGTTTACCTTATCCTCCAGTGCCGACCTTGCCGACAGGATCAATACAGGAACCTGATTTCCCTGTGCCCTTATTTTTTTCAGGACAGAAATCCCGTCCAGTTTTGGCAGCATGATATCTAAGATCACACCATCATAATTTCCGTTTTCCAGATATGCCACTGCCTGCTCACCATCATATACTTCATCCACAGAATAATGATTATAAGTCAGTACCGTCACAAGCGCCCTTGCCAGCTCCTTTTCATCTTCTACCAGTAATAATCTCATTTTCCGCCTCCTAAGGCTCTATGTTAGCACATTCGTTTTTACTTTAAAACAGTTACCTAAACAGAAGCTGAAATTTAAACATTTTTCGTCAATAAAAGCCCCTCTTCTTTGATCAACTCCACAACACCCGGAATATCTTTGGATTTCAGAAATGTGCATCCATATGCCTTCAGGATCTGTGTCCGTTCTGCCGAAACCATTCTGACCATCCGGATAATTTCTATCCGATCGTCTGTATGATATGACTGCCTTTTTCCGTTTCTTCCACGCGCAGTTTTGTCGGAATACGCTCCTGCAGAAGCTGCACATGGGATATGATCCCTACAAGGCCGTTTGCCTGCTGGATACTGCCAAGAATCTGCATGGCATCCGTAATGGAATCTTCATCAAGCGAACCAAATCCTTCATCAATAAATAGTGCTTCTATCCGGATTCCACTCTTTTGCGCGATCGTTGACATCCCGATCGACAGGGCAAGCGAAGCCAGAAATTTTTCGCCGCCTGAAAGAGTACTGACAAACCGTCCCTCATGTTCCTCGCTGTTTTTATCGTATACTTTCAGTTCCAGACCTCTTTTATTACTGCCCTGTGCCTTTTCATCCGATCTGAATAACCGGTATCTGCCGCCGTGCACCATGGAGAGCATTCGGTTAGCCGCTGCTATCACAGAAGAGAACAAAATGCCCAGCACATATCTCTGCAGTCCGGTTCCGGCGTCTCCGCGCAGCTTTTTGGCAAATGCCAGATCCTGCTCTGCCTCCAGCAGCTTTTCTTCAAGTCCCTCTCCTGCCAGTGCAAGTTTTTCCGCCTTCTGTGACAGTCTCCGGATCGTTTCGGACAACACTGCTGTTTCCTTTGCATAAGTTTCCTGCAGCTTCTCCAGCCGTGCCAGCTCTGTTTTGCAGGCTTCCTCATCCGGCTCCTGCTGCCTGCCAAGCTCCTCCTGCAGACGCATTACCTGTTCCTCTGCTGCCTTTTTACCCGCATCATAATCCGCGATCTGCCGCCGCATACCTTCCAGCTCCTTCTCGCCCATCAGCAGCTGTTCCGCCTCTTTGATATCAGCAAATCCATGTTCCGAAAGCCCCTTTGCCACCGCCTGCATAGCTGCTTCCTGTTTCTTTTGTGTCAGTTCTTCCTCCTGACGCGCAAGCTCCGCTTTTGCCGCCGTCTCCGCTACGGTGTTGTTTGCCTGTTCCAGCATCTTCGTCAGGCTCTGCAGCTTCTCCGTATCCTTCCCGATCTCATCGGTCAGCTGCTGCAGCTTCTTTTGCAGCTCTGCAAGCGATCCTATCTCCGGGATCAGATTGTTTTGCATTTCCGCCAGTCTTGTATAGGCAGTTTCTTTAGCAAGCTGCAGTTCCTGCGCCAGTCTCTGCTTTTCCTCATACTTCTTTTTTGCCTGCTCCTGCTTTTGCATCGTCTGCTGCAGCTTCTGATAGACAGCATCTGCTTCAGCTCTTTTTTCTTCTACGTGCTCTTTGGACGTATCTGCCTCTGTCCTCACTGCCTTCTGCGGATGCTCTCTGCTGCCACAGACCGGACAAGGCTGTCCTTCGACAAGGGAGGCTGCCAGTTCTCCTGTAATGCCTGCCAGATAGGCTGCAAGCAGTTTTCGATGTTCTTCCATGTCGGTTTCATATGCCTCATGGAGCATGACCAGCTTGGGGGCGTAGCTCTCATAAACCTGTTTTTCCTGCTCAGCCTCCTGCAAGGCGGATTCTGCAGCCTTTCGTTGTTTTTGAAAGTTCTGTTCCAATGCTGCTATACTTTCATAATCCGTTATTTTTGCTGTGAGCTGTATCTTCTGCGCTTTCTTTTCCTCAATCTCATCGTTTTTTTGCTGCTGCGCCGTCACCTGCAAAAGGATCTGTTCTGCCTGCTGTTTCGCCTGCCCTGCTGCCTGATCCGCTGCCCGCACTGCCGTCTTTCTTTCTGCCTGTGCAGCTTCTGCCCTGTGCAGTTCCAAAAGCAGTTCTTTCACTTTTTCCGCCCTTCTGGCGTCCTGTATTCTTTTTTCCTGCTCCGCGCGATCATGCTGTTTTTCCTCATATGCCCTGACACGTGCCTTTCCCCTGCGCAGATCCTGAAACCTGCTGACAAGCGCCAGTCTGTCACGAAGCTCTCTGATCTGTTTTTCACAGGCACCTTCCTGATAAGCAGCTTCCATTGTAACAAGTCTTTCTTTTTTCTGTGCAATGACCGCTTCCAGTTCTGCCAGCGTTTCACAGGCTTCCTCCTGCAGACTGTTGCTGATCTGCTCCTGCAGGCTCTTTAGCTGCTGTCTGCGCTCCGTTGCTTCTTCAAACATGAGCTGTGCGACCGCCTGCCATTTTTCCTCACCGAAAATACTTGTCAGGATCTTTTCCTTATCTGCCGAATCGGAAGTCAGGAATTTTTCAAACTGCCCCTGCGGCAATACAATGACCTGACGGAACTGCTCGTAAGAAAGCCCAATGATTTCCTCCGCTTTCTCATTCAGCATTTTTTCCTTTGCATTTTCAAACAGTGCAGTCCACGTTCCATCTTCGTCCTTCTGCCATACCATATAGGAAGCGGACAAGTTTTTCCGTTTGCGTTCCAGTCTGCGCTCAAATCGATAATAGATTCCATTGTTTTCAAAAGTAAACCTGACATATGTCGTCACGTCAAAAGCCGCATTCGTACAGCGCATTGCCTCAAAATCGTCCCTGCCGTGTCCGCTGCTCTTTCCGTACAAGGCAAAGGTAATCGCATCCAGTATCATTGTTTTTCCGGTTCCTGTTTTGCCGCAGATCAGGAACAGTCCCCTGGCAGCGAGCTTTTCAAAATCCACCAGTTCATGCCCCGCATAAGGTCCAAATGCCTGAAACTCTACCGTACATGGTTTCATCTGCTCTCCGCCTCCTTTTCATAACTTCTGCACGCCTTGTCAAAAAGTGCTTTCAAATGTGCATCCGGTTCCTGCTCCAGAATGTCCTCACAGTACCTTGTAAAGATCTTGTCAGGATCTTTATCTGCCTGTTCCAGCTCATCGACCGACATTGTGATCCTGGCATCTTCCCGCTCAAAGTCCCTGCCCGTTACCTCAAGCAGATTGCTGTAGCGCTCACGGAGCAGTGCCACAGACTCCATCCCCACATAGCGGTCTGTTACATCCAGCCGCACGTAGCCCTGCAGGATTTCTTCTTCATAAGCCGCCTCTAACAATTCGTCAAAGCTTCCTGTCAGCGTCACTCTCTTATGTAGCTGCGGCATACTGACTGTTTTCTGCTGCATCTTATCCGTATCCAGAACGGTCACACTCTTCTTCTGCTTTTCTTCTTTTCCAAAGGAATATGCCATCGGCGTTCCGCTGTAACGGATCTTTTCACCGATCTGCTGTGGCCCGTGCAGATGCCCCAGTGCCACATAATCAAAGCCTTCAAATACCGAAGCGCTTACCATTGTTGCACGCCCGACTTCCGCAGCTCTGTCGCTTTCCGAAGTCTGCGCATTCACAATAAACGCGTGCGCAACCAATATATTTTTCTGTCCGGGCGTAAAATCCGCACGGTATCTGTCCAGAACAATTCTGTAAGCATCCTCCATGGACAGCACCTTCTCTGCCTGCTCCGGGAAAACAGAACGCACCTTATCCGTGGAGATCCACGGAAGCAGATAAATATCAACATTCCCATTTCGCACTTTCTGCGGTTTTCCGGTGAGTGCACCTGCAATATATAGCCCGCTTTTTTCCAGCAGCGCGCTGCACTGTGCGATCCGCTGTGCGCCGTCATGGTTCCCTGCGATCAGATAAACAGGAATCCGGAGTCCGTTGCAGATTTCGGTCATTGCCTCATCATATAGTTCCAGTGCTTCCTGTGATGCTATGCTCTTGTCAAAAATATCTCCTGCCAGAAGAATCCCGTCTACCTGCTCTTCTGCTGCGATACGGCAGATCTGCCGTATCATGAATTCCTGATCCTTCCGATAAGAAATACCGCCTCTCCAGGTCATGCCCAGATGCCAGTCGGACGTATGCAAAAATTTCATGGATTCCCTCCTGTTTCCCTTTTCCAGAATAAAGTGTGCGCATCCTTGCAAGCTTGCTTGCTTTTGCTGTATAGAAGATTCCAAAGGAATTTCCTATACAGAAAGACGAAACGGCGGCTTCGCAGGAAGCCGCCGTCTTCTGAATTGCTTATTTTAATGTATCATCATAATGGGCTCTTTGTCCACCAATAAATTTCGGCCTTGTACGCGCCGCGGAGACATAAGCCTGTCCGATATGATTGTTGACAAGTCTTACCGGAACCGCCACCTTTTTCAGATGCATACCGATGAGCGTTCCTCCGATATCAATACCTGCATCCGCCTTGATCTCTTCCACTGCCACAGGATCGCGAAATGTCTCGTAAGCAGTTGTCGAAAGCGAACCGCCTGCCTTTGGCTGCGGAACTACATTTACAATCTCCGTAAACGGAACCGCTTCCCTCTCTACAATGATCGCTCTGTTCAGGTGTTCACAGCACTGCGTCGCAACATAAATGCCCTTTCTGCATGCTGCCTCGTAAATGCCCTTGAACGCAGCCTTTGCAACATCAAGATTGGAATTTGTTCCTATCTTGTCTCCACAGATCTCACTCGTTGAGCATCCCACCACAAGGATCTGACCCTTTTTAATCCCGGATACCCCAATGATCTCCTCCGTTACCTTTTCAGCCTGTGCTGTAATTTCCTCATACATGATAATTACCTCTTTTCAACCATCAATCCATTTATGTAGGGAACCCTTGACAGCGCCTGGATTAACAGATTACCAAGTACCAGACAGGTAATGCCCTGTACCATATTACTTGGTATGGATGCTGCGGCCGCTACACCATATCCCAGGAAAGTTGCTTCATATAAGAAGTAGCCGGCTACCATGATCACTTCCGCTACAAGACTGCTGACGATATAAGCGGCTGTTTTCGGGATTTTCCCGTTTGCCATTGCCTTATATACCAAATAGCCCACAAAAGCCATCGCAAATTTGATCACTGCCGTTCCCGGTACATAACTGCCATAGCCTGAGATCAGATCCGCAAGACCGGAACCGATACCCGCTGCAAGTGCACCATAAGGATTTCCTAAAATCCACATTGACAATACTACCACAGAATCACCGATATTGACATACCCATTTGTTCCGATCGTCGGAACCTTGATCACCATTGTAGCAATACAGGTAAGGGCTGCAAGCATTGCTGCTGTTACACTGGTCGTAAGTTTCTTATTCATAATAGACCTCCTCATAAAACGATATATTCTTTGAAGGCTATTATACACGCGCGTGGCTTCGTCAAAACAGCCAATTTGCATTATTTTTACCATACCAGTTTATTTTTCCGTTATTTATGCTGCTCCAGCCATCTGATCAGTTCATCAAATTCCAGCGGTTTGCTGTACAGATAGCCCTGAAATGCATCGCATCCCAGCTCTTTCAGCTTATTTCTCTGCTCCTTTGTCTCCACATATTCTGCTATGATCTTAAAATGCAGAGATTTTCCCAGATATACAATGGATGAAATGATATCTCTATTTCTCTCATTGGTCAGTATATCTCTCGTCAGCGCACCATCCAGCTTTACCACATCAAAATAATTTGTCTGCAGATACATAAGAGAGGTATGTCCCATTCCAAAATCATCGATCAGGAAACGATGTCCTCTCGCCTTCAGATTCCTGATCTTATCCGTTACAACATCAGAAGAAGAAAGTGCATCCTGTTCTGTTATCTCAAGACATAGGTACTTGCTTGATATTTTGTATTTTTCCACTGCTTCCGCAATGTGCTCTTCCAGATCCTCCCATGCAAGAGATTCATTGGTGATATTCACGGAAATTTTGAAATCCTGCGGTATCAGCGGCTCCAGCCTGGATAGTACATTGGCTGCCTCATCAATAATATATTCTTCCAGTTTATGCAGTACTTTTTTCTCCTTGGCAAGCTGGATGATCAGCGGTGGATAAATGAACCCAATCTCCGGATGCTTCCAGCGGATCAATGCTTCTACACCGATGCAGACCTCCTCACAGTTTACCTGAGGCTGATATACCAGAAACAGTTCTTTTTTCCGAACCGCATCCACCAGATCTGCTGCCAGGATACGTGCTATATGCCCGAGATCATCCTCACGTTTCGTCAGATAAGAGATTGCAATGTTTTCCTCTTCCCGCTGCATCTCCTCTACCAGACGTTTCACATCCCGGAGCATACGCCGCTCATTCTCCTTTTCATACAAACCGATAAACGGCTTATAGATCAGAATACCGACCGTCAGACAGACAAGCTGCAAAATCACGCCTGCCCAGGAACCGGTTGCCTGATAGCCGCTCAGGAAGATCGGCGTTGTCCAGTCTATCTCCCGGATCACATGCGGAACCAGTCCGAGATAAATGGCTGCATATGTGATCAGGAAATTAGAAACCGGTACGAGCAAAAACGGAATAAGGAAGATTGGATTCAAAATCACGGGAATACCAAAAAGCGCAATCTCACTTATATTAAACAGTACACTCGGTGCTGCCATGCCCGCCAGCTGACGGGCTCCTTTTTTCTTTGCAAACAATAGTATGGCAATCACCAGACACAGGGCTGCACCCGTTCCTCCCAGATTTACAAACACATCCTGCATTGTTTTACTGAAAATACCTGCTGTCACATCTGCAAAGTTCTGTTTGATCACTGTATCCAGCATATCATGCCCGTGAATACCGAAAAACCACAGACTATGCGTCAGCAGGATTATGATCAGTCCTGCGCCCACACCGTTTTTCAAGGGCTTTAGCAGAAAATTGAACAAGATTTCCAACAGCTCCTGTAAGCCGTATACACCAAACATCACATAAATCACTTGTCTGAGCAATACAAAAAAGCCAATGATCACAACCGCCGGCAGAATTCCCTCTACCGCTCCGATATAAACATTATCCGCATTTGTCCTCTGCTTTGTCTGCAGAAATCTGCTTTCTTTCAGAGCATAGTAAATACCGCCGGAAATCAGTGCTACAAGCAAGGCATTAAATGCATACATATTGCTGCATCTTGCAACGGAAAAATCTTCATACCCAATGCCTGCATAGGCGGCAAAGGCTGCCAGTGTAATGACCACCAGAACAACAATATTTCCGGTGCTTTCGTAAATGCCGCACCTTCTGCGCTTCATCATGGAGTAACTGACACTCGTTGCAACAGTCAGATAGACGGCAAAAAATTCATTCACACTGACATAAGCATTCTCCAAAAATGCTCTGATACATCCGCCCCAAAGCTCTGACAAAAAATGCTGAAATGCGGGAATCGGCAAATTGATCAGCATGGCAGACATATAGCCGACTACAAGCAGCGGGATCATCAGGATCATACCCTGCCTGATTGCACCGATCACACAGTTATTCTCCAGTTTATCCGTTATGTTTATTATGCGCTCTTGTATTTTTTCCATACCCTGTACCCTCCCTGCAACCGCTTTACCCCCCATAAAGCGTTATGCTTATTCTTTCTCTGAGACAGCAATGTCCAGAAACAGACTGACCGCATCAATCGTCAGTACTTCCTTTTTATCCACCCAGTCCGTATCAACAGTATAAATTTCTCCCGGTCTGATATCACATGCTGCTACCAGCTTCTGAAAGCGTGCATGCATATCTTTAAAACTCACAATATAATAGTAGTACATTCTGCCCTGCAGATATACCTGCTCGCAGACCTTTGTTTTGCATTTATTTTCGGCGCAATCATCTGCAAATTCCCGTCTGATATAGTCCTCTGCATCCTGAAAATCTTCTTCATCCGCTTCCAAGAGGAAGCTGAATACCATATCACTGCTGCCCGGTCGTTCAAAGCAGGCATATGTCCGGTCTCCGTCCTCATTTTCTGAAAGCTCATATGACTCAGGGATCTCCAGCCCGATCTTTGTCTGTTCTGACTCGATTTCTGTTTTCATATCTTCCGCCTTTTGCCAGATTATTTCTATGATAATCAGTATAACACACTCTGCACGAAAAAGCACTTCTAAACATAACAAGGCGCCTACATTTCTGCAGACGTGCATATTCTGCTTGAACGGAACAGCCTGCACGCTTTAGCGGGAAGGCTGTCCGCTCCAAACGGGAAGTTTTAATTGCTAAATCGGATTACGCATGTTCTTTCCATGACCAGCATATCAAGTCTGGCCATGTGATTTACGTAATCAAGATAGGTGCCCTTGATTCTGGACTGATCCATTTCGCTCATCATAGTATTAGCCCTATGGCGTATCTGCGAAGCAGTCAAATGCATATCTGCTTTATACGTCCAGTATTATTTGTTATTTAATTTTCAAGGTTCATAGTGGCACCTGCCATTATTGTCTGTTGTTATCTGGAAGGTGCCTTATTCTTTAGGTAAAATACCTATGGACATATTTTAATATAAGTGCTACTGCTGATGCGACTGACCACTCATAGGTTCTTATCTTATTCCTATAATTCATCATAGTTTCTCCATATAAAAAAGCCTCTGGATTTTTTCCAGAAGCTTTTAATCTATTTTTCAATCATATTTCTTTTTTCCTCATATTTATCTTTAAATAATCTGGCGAGTTCATAAATCCAATCAACATCATAGTACAGCTCATTACCTTTTACAAATGCAAATTCCTCTTCAATCTCCTCTTTTGTTTTTAATCCATTTGCGAGCAGTAAAGAATTAAGTACATTTTTAACCATATCAAAATATATCATTCGCATCGGTATTGTTTCATTTGGCATTTGCTTAAGGTACTCCGTCAAGATATCATATATCATACATCCACGGTTGATTGAACACACTTCGTCAATGATCTTTGTCGGTATTCCAAAATATCCTATTGCCTCTTCTACTTTTTGAAGTGTCCCCTGCTTTTTCTTTTTTGCCTTTGTCATTTGATCATCTAATGACTCATCAAAATCAGGATACGAAAATGATCTATATTTAGAATCATCTTCAACCTCTCCCTGCTTTAAGAAACAATATACCTCTTTATCACAATCCTGTCTTCGATATAATCCTTTTGATATAAGAAACGCCTTATCTTTCTCCGATATTTCTAAAAAGTATTTTTCTTCAAGACCAAAATACTTTGATAATTGCCTTAATCTATTTTCAGAAATTGGTTTTATTCCATTTTCCCAAGCACTGACTTGTTGACGACTTATTTCCAGTACATCTGCCAATTCGCTTAGTGATATGTTACATCTAGTTCGTATAAATTTTAATCCATTCATATTGTTGCACCTTTCCTTATCTGTAATTATTGACAAGCGCTTTCAACAATATGAATTTTATCTAAGGTTGACAGTTAGTGTCAACCTGTAACCTTATGCATATTTTGAAAGATTATAACCTTATTTACACCCCGCCATCTTTCTTTTTCTCATCCTGGATTCTATCCATGTAGCCTTTTAACTGGCTTTTTTTGCTGCTGTCAAGATTTGCATAATCCCTGAAAAACTGCCTTTCTTCCTCGTCCAACAAATAAACTTCTTCATCTGCCAATAGTGTTTCCGGTCCTACTTCCAAGCACTCACATATCTACCGGCGTTTTCTGTAATTCATTTTTCTTGATATTTAAGGCATCGGCTAATGCCTTGGAACAAAATATATACATAGCCAATCTACTCCTTACATTTCCATAGTGCCATTGGATGATTCTTCACTCTTTCAACTATCTCCGCGTCTTCAAAAAGCAACTCCGGCATGTATTTTTTCTCTTCGAATCTATCAAGATATTCCTTCTCTTTAGTAGTCAACACCATGAGATCCGATATGTAATTCTTCGCAATCTTCTTTCTCTCATCCAACTGGAAATTATCTTTCTTATTAAGCACTGGAAATAAATCTCTTCTGATTTTGTTGAAATCAAGCGTGTCAATAGCTGAGGTGTCAAATGATTTATTAAGCGTATCTGCTGAAATCGTCATATAAAATAAAAAGCATTTTCTAAACAAATCACGCTGTTCTTCAAAGAGACCCTCAGACAACATATTGCACCAATCATACAAATCCCTGGCCGCAGCTCTTGTAATAAGAGCATTGCCTTTAGCTACAAATATTTCCATAGGATCCACCATACGTATCTTCATACTATCATCAAAAGTCTCAGGTAGAATACTCCTATATACTGGTTCAAAAATATGCGCCCTCAAGGAATAATTGAGTTCTATCTTAATCATATCCCTATTACCACCGGCGTTCTGATAATTGTAGTGAAATGCATCCAAGCTATGGCTAAATCTTGATGCTTCCGATAACTGATACCCTTCTGATTCCATGTATTCCTTAATTATGTCCGTTATCTTTGCACGGCATTCAAGCATATCCTCTCTCGTATCATTAGGAGTATAATCCATATCGATATCTACTGATAATCGAGGAAGGTTAAATACTGTTAAATTAATTGCTGTTCCGCCCTTCAAGAGTAAATGCTCTCTTAAGAACTTGTCCTCATTCAGAAATTTTAATATTTCCTTCAATCGAAGCACCTTTTCAAAAGTATCCCTCACAAAACCACTTTCTGTGGCCATTCGTCCAAGTTCTGCTCTATTATATTGTGGCATCTTCTATCACCCCATTTTTCATATTGTAAATATTCTCTGGTATCACAAGCTTCCATTCATCAACATATCGTCCACCCGACATGTCCTTCGTCAGGTAACGCTTACTCTTTCCAATCTGACTCTTACATGTATCAAAGAATTCATCTGAAAGCCCCATCTTCTCCTTATGCTCAGAAAGAAGAAATCCCATCTTTTGGTATAGGAACTGATTCGATAATAGGTCTAAATATTTCAAGACTCTTTTCTCCTGCATTCGCTTCATACTTCCAATATCCTGTATCACTTCTTCTATTCCAGCTATTTTATCCATGTCCTTTACGCAGTCTACCAAAGTTCGTTCCCGATTTGTGATACGTATTCCACCGCTTAGTACAGGCGTTTCCACGCCTTCCATATCCTTTGACGCCACATATCGATACGTATATCCATCAAATTCAAACTCTCGAAAGCTGGTTTCTGATGCAACATAGACATCGTAATATACCTGATCGGTTATCCCATAGTATTCCATAGCGGTATGGTGAGACACATAAGAGGTTGGCGTAATCTTGCTTGCTATCTGAAATCGATTAGCAACCGGCGCCCCGGTCTCTCCACTGATGCAGGTATACATATTGTTACGGATTTTCGCCACCATTCCCTCCTTCATCAATCGCTTGATTGCAGAGCGAGCGCTGTCCATATTGTCATAATATTTATTTACATCTTCCACAGTAAATACTGGAGTTTTCAATAGTTCAAAATACAAATTCAAAATCAACACCTCCATGTTTTATAAATCAACTTGGGTTATATGTAAACTAATTTGTCACTTTTATAAACCTATATATAATACCAGTTTCCAACAAAGTCAAGTTTAATTTTATTTCAAAATGGTTTGTACAGTTGTTGATTTGTCGCATTTTAAACTTTTACAATGGATGATGCAGAATTTGCACCAACCACACATGGTATTCTCGTTGCGCGATTACCCAGCATACTGTGGCATATCATGATTTACCTCAGCCCTATAATAACTGCCTATGGTACTTCCTGTATTGAACAAGCTGGCAAATAAATAACTTTTTATATTCCGCACCTTAGTAGTATTCTTTCCAAGGCAATTAATTACATACTCCACATTTTTCTCCATTGGAACGAGCCTTAACGCTTGCCTGCCATTCGTGACCACAAGTACCTTTCCACCATGCTTTTTTATTTGAACCGAAAGTAATGCCATCAGGTGTAAGCGGTAAATTCTTCTCTGACCACTCCGAAACAAGCTCCGGGTGTACTTCTGCTAAACT
>ULTW01014914.1_pt1 | contig 134615 bp, 102 predicted proteins | sample 1957961 | NCBI WGS metagenome assembly ULTW01 (sample SAMEA4835744, study PRJEB28245) | human gut metagenome | biome: gut microbiome; material: fecal sample | place: Denmark | collected 2008 | reverse complement strand
GCCATCTTACTTTTTAGGGACATTTACTGAATATCCCTATCCAAGTTCAAAGATACCGGGACTCCTTTTTTCTATCTGTTACCTTATCATAGTAATAAAACGGTCAGTTCACGCGCTCCGTGTGCTCCCATCACCAGCGCCTGCTCAATATCCGCCGTTTTTGATGGACCAGAGATGAATACACCGTAACCATACTCTCCTGTATCTATTTTCTGATACGCCTCGTGCATGTTGTTTACCAGATTTTTCCGGTCGAGCAGAAGTATCAAGGCCTCAGAAATGAAGTACACCGCACGCTGTTCCACATCCTGCTGCACCCAGACAGCCCCATTCTCACACACACCGATGCGCCCGTCTACTACAGCCAGGTCTGTGCCATCCAAATCAGCAGAAGCCTCCACATCGTCAGGATGAAAAGTGGCACAGGTTATATTCTTCAGATTGGAAGCAATACGTTTGGCATCCGGATACAATTTACGGACCAGCGCATTGACATCTTCTCCCTCATTGACCGTCACCACACGTCCGCCGACCTCTGCCACAACCTTACAGAATTGTGCTACCTGATCAGCGTACGTAATTGCCCCTTGTTCCAATGCAGACAAGTCCGGCTTTTCATAACGTACTCGCGTATTACGACGTATGTTCTGCAATATATCTTCTCTACTACTCATAGCTTCCCTATTTTACTTTACCCTTTTTCCACATTTCATTAAAACTTTCCTTGGCAAACTGTGGCATTTCATGTTCTTTTCCCCAGTCATTCAATCCATTGTACACCAGTGAACGAGGGAAAGAATTCACCCACGAAGCCCGTGCCAGAGCCAAATTAAATAAAGACGGATGTTCCATCAGTACCTTCATACTGCCCGACATGAGACGCTTGGACGAGCTGGCTACTCCCAAGCCATCCAGTTTTTGTCTCCAACGATAAATCTGATCTGCCAAATCTACTTTCGCCGGACACACATTCTGGCAAGAATAACACAAAGAGCAGGCCGACACATTATCATAATAGTGTAAAGGTGCTTTCAGCATTCCCAGGTTAATGCCAATCGGGCCCGGAATAAAATAGGTATAAGAATATCCGCCGGAACGACGGTACACCGGACACGTATTCATGCAAGCTCCGCAACGCAGGCAGTTCAATGTCTTTACATGCTCCTGATCGGCCAAAATATTACTACGCCCGTTATCTACGATAATGATGTGCAGTTCACCTCCTTTGCGGGGTTTGCGATAATGCGAAGTATAGGTCGTGATGGGTTGTCCGGTACCAGAACGTGCCAGCAAGCGGGTAAATACGCCCAATGCCTCACGGTCGGGCACAATTTTTTCCAGCCCGAAAGCTGCAATCTGCAATTTAGGTTGCGAAGTACCCATATCCGCATTACCTTCATTGGTACACACCACAAACTCACCCGTAGAAGCCACGGCAAAATTAGCACCTGTCATGGCTGCTTCTGCTTCAATAAACTTATGACGCAGATTCTTACGTGCCGCATGTGTCAAATAAGTCTGGTCATTGTTGCCCGGCTCCGTGCCCATCTCTTTCACAAACAGTTCACCGATTTCTTCCTTCTTGATATGGATGGCCGGCACCACGATGTGACTGGGTTTCTTATGCATCAGCTGAAGGATTCTTTCTCCCAAATCACTTTCCACCACATCAATTCCTTTCTGAATCAGATATTCATTCAGTCCGCATTCTTCGGCCAGCATTGATTTACTCTTGATAAAGCGATGCACATCGTGACCGTGCAGAATATTATAGATTATAGAACAATACTCATCGGCATCTTTCGCCCAATACACATGGGCTCCGTTTGCCTGTGCGTTCTTTTCGAACTCCTGCAAAAGCAAATCCAAGTGACTGTTGCTGTACATCTTGATGGCAGAAGCCATGTTGCGCAACTGTTCCCATTCCGGTACCTCCCGGCTAATTTTATCTCGTTTGGCACGCATCATCCACAAGGTCTGGTCATGCCATCCCGCCAGTTCCTTATTTTCCTGAAACTTTTCGGCGGCTTTTGAATGTTTCGTACTCATAGTCCTGCAGCTAAAACTTCTACAATATGAATGGTTTTGATAGGCAACTTCTCTCTGGCAATTATCCCGTTCTGATGCATCAGACAGGAGCCATCGGCACCTACGATATATTCTGCACCCGTATCCATGTGACGTTTCACCTTATCACGTCCCATCTGTCCGGATACGGCGTGTTCTTCCACCGCAAACATACCTCCAAATCCACAACACTCATCCGGTCTTTCCGGTTCTACCACTTCAATGTCTTTCACCAAGGAAAGCAAATCACGAAGCTTATTATAATACGGGATATTCAGTTCGCTCGGTGAAGAAAGGTGCATCAGGCGCACTCCATGACAACTGTTCTGGATACTGACCTTGTGAGGGAAAGAAGCCTGCAAGGAAGTGGGTTTCACCACGTCATGAATAAATTCGCAGATATCATAAATTTTGCCCTCGCTGGCACAACGATGAGGTTCCTTGGCTAATAACTGTCCATAATGATCACGCACAAATACCACACAGCTGGCCGACGGGCCTACAATGTAATCATACTGTTCAAAAAGACGGTCAAAACGTTTGGCCAACTCTACTGACTCTTCTTCAAATCCTGCATTCGCCATCGGTTGTCCGCAGCAAGTCTGGTCCAGCGGATAATCTACATCCACCCCCAGGCTTTTCAGCAACTTAAAAGAAGCCACTCCCACCTGCGGATAAACGGCATTGATATAACAGGGAATAAATAATCCTACTTTCATATACTTAAAATCTGTTATTCGTCTTCTTTCAAGCAAAAGTAAAAGGTTTTCTCGGGAAATGAAAACTTTATTTCAGATTTTGAAAACGATTTAAACCACCATAACAAAATGTAAAAAATGCGTGCGCCCCGCGAATCACTTCGCAGGGCGCACCCAACTAATAACTAACTTCTTTTACTTTTGTGGTTTACGTAATTTCTATATGACTAACACTGCAAAGATAGGTGTTAAAGGCTGTACCCGCAATACCTAAATGTAGGTATTTTAGAATTAATCCAAATAACAACCTTTCTAAAGATTCATTTTCACTTCACTCAACTCTACCAACTTATTTACGATGGCATAAATAGTCAGTCCGGCGGCCGAGTGAATCTGCAATTTTCGCGTAATGTTCCGACGATGCGTAATGACCGTATGCACGGAAATATAGAGTTTTTCGGCAATTTCCTTATTGGTCATTCCTCTTACCACACAACCTACGATTTCTTTTTCCCGCTGACTCAACGAGTCCTGGTCGCTTTCTTCCTCATCCGGCACATTCATCAGCATCGACACCTTATGCGACAAAGAATCCACGTCGTCAAATAAATTGACCGAATCATCGTAGCCTTTGAGCTGGTTGGCATCCACCATCGTGTAAATCAGCGACACAAATTTCATGGCAGCTTCCGGATATTCCTGCTTGAAAGCGGCCACATCGAACCATCCTCCAAATTGAGGGTTTATAATCAGAATTTGTGGAGTATGTGCCTCCATACAATGCTTCAGTCCCTCTTCTGAAGAAACCTCGATTACCTGTACCGGCAAATCAGGCAGACGCCTCAACACAGACACGAGTCCGCTGCGAATAATCATCGACGTATCTGCCACAGCAATGTATATTGTTTCCTGCGGTTTCATTTTATCTCCTTTTCCAACTCCATGATTGCGGGCACGAAAATAAAATCTTCCACCCGGTTGTGCGAAGCCAAATCCTCCTCACAACTAAATATATCGAACAAGGTAGCATTCAACAGCTGATTGTCCCCGCCCGACGGATAATATTTGATAATGATATTTTTCAGCTCGGTCAACTTGGCATTGATCTGGTCATGGTGACGGGCAAAAACTCCGATGCTGTAATCTTTCAGCCGTTCTCCCTTCAGCAAATGTTCCACATAAGTAAATACCTTTTCATTCTCATATTCCATGTGCTTGCGTACCTCGTGCACGTATGCATCGAAAAACTTCACAATCAGAAAAGCGACTTCATTCTCCGATGAACAGTCGATTGCCTCTATCAGTTTCCGACGGATAGTAGGCAACTGGAAATCCAGGAAATAGGAATGAGCCCTTTTGAGGTATTCCATCAGTGCAGGAATGGAAAGCCCCTGCAAATGGTCGTGAATATGATTGCTTTCCTCACCCAGGAAATTGACCACTATCAGGAATGTATTGCAATCCACCTGATTCATGTCGCACACTTCCTGCACGGACTTGTCACCAAACCCTAATGAGATGCCAAAACGGCTCATCACCTGCAGAAGAGCATAATTCTCACAAATCAAGTCGCCCATCTTGTCGGTGGGTTTATACATTCGCGTAGTATTGTTACACATAAATATCGTATTCATAAATTCACATTGCAAAATAAGAGAATCCTTTCCACACCCGCAATCACCATTTATAGGTATATTGTCTGAAACATATCTGTCAGGCAAAGATAAGACAGGCACCGCGTATTTACCAGCCGAAAATACACAAAAATCCCTAAAGAAAAGAGAGAAAACGAGCCATCGTATCTAGAAAAAAAATACCTTTGTTACATAAACTTTAAAATTATCATATTATGTATACCATACAGACCAACGCTTCCGGCACACGCAGCATGGAAATTTCTGAAAAGCATCTGGAAACCATTGAAAAATATTCGCTCTTCCAACAGCTTATTGACAGCAACGGAATTGTGGACGAAACCGTGCTCGACAAACTGAAACTGAACATCCGTTCGCTCATTGCGTCCATGGAAGAAAACAGCAAGGACTTGCTCGACCTGTGTATTGACGTGATTTATCACAACAACATGAAAGCGTTCGGCTTACACCAACTCATCCTTCTTTATATCAAATGGGAAAGAGAAAAAGAAGAGAAAGAGGAACAAGAAGAAACTGAAGAAAACCACAATTAAAGAAACGCCTTGAAAGAATACAAGCTGACCGACTGGTTGCCTACTACCAAGAAAGAGGCTGAACTGAGGGGATGGAACGAACTTGACGTCATCATCTTCAGTGGAGATGCGTACGTGGACCATCCTTCTTTCGGTGCTGCCGTCATCGGACGAATGCTCGAAGCCAAAGGACTGAAAGTAGCCATCATCCCCCAGCCCAACTGGCGCGATGACCTGCGCGACTTCAAGAAACTGGGAAGACCAAGACTGTTCTTCGGAGTATCTGCCGGATGTATGGACAGTATGGTCAACAAATACACTGCCAACCGACGGCTGAGAAGCGAAGATGCCTATACGCCCGACGGACGTCATGACATGCGTCCGGAGTATCCCAGCATTGTCTATACGCAGATTCTGAAAAAACTGTACCCTGATGTACCGGTCGTTTTAGGTGGTATCGAGGCTTCCCTCCGACGCCTGACACACTATGATTATTGGGAAGAAAAATTACGCCCTTCCATCTTGGTAGAATCAGGAGCCGACCTGCTTATTTACGGAATGGGAGAAAAACCCATTACGGAACTGAGCGAGCGCTTGCTTGAAGTAGAAGGAGAAGTTCATGCTGGGGACTTGCCGCACGACATTCCACAAACAGCCTACCTGATTTCACAGAAAGAGGTAGCCGCTCTGCCGGAAAATCCGAACGGGCAAGGCGACCTGACACTCTATTCGCATGAAGAATGCCTGAAGGATAAGAAAAAGCAGGCACAGAACTTCCGACATATTGAGGAAGAATCCAACCGCTATGCGGCAGCCCGCATCCTTCAGCAGGTAGGAAAGCAGACGGTGGTAACCAATCCGCCTTATCCTCCCATGACGCAAGGAGAGCTGGACATGTCGTTCGACCTGCCTTACACCCGCCTTCCGCATCCTAAATACAAAAACAAGCGGATTCCGGCCTATGAAATGATCAAGTTCTCTGTCAACATCCACCGGGGATGCTTTGGCGGATGTGCTTTCTGTACCATCTCGGCCCATCAGGGAAAGTTCATTGTCAGCCGAAGCAAGGAAAGTATTCTCAAGGAAGTAAAAGCCATCGCTGAAATGCCCGACTTCAAAGGGTATCTGAGTGATTTGGGAGGCCCCTCGGCCAATATGTATCAGATGGGAGGAAAAGACACGGCTCTTTGCCGACGCTGCAAACGTCCGTCGTGCATCCACCCGAAAGTCTGCCCAAACCTGAATACCGACCACCAGCCGTTATTAGAGATATACCATGCGGTAGACAGCTTGCCGGGCATCAAGAAAAGTTTTATCGGTAGTGGAGTGCGTTACGACCTGCTTCTGCACCAGAGCAAAGATGCAAAGACCAACCAGAGTACCAAAGAATATACCCGTGAACTGATTACACGCCACGTAAGCGGACGACTGAAAGTGGCTCCGGAACATACCAGTGACAAAGTGCTGTACCTGATGCGCAAACCTCCGTTCGAGCAGTTCTACGAGTTCAAGCGCATCTTTGACAAAATCAACAAGGAAGCGGGATTAAGGCAACAGATTATCCCCTACTTCATCAGCAGTCACCCTGGCTGTACGGAAGAGGACATGGCCGAACTGGCGGTCATCACCAAGAAACTGGACTTCCACCTGGAGCAGGTACAAGACTTTACGCCTACTCCCATGACCGTCTCTACGGAAGCATGGTACACAGGCGTACACCCCTACACACTGGAACCGGTATTCTCGGCCAAGACCCCTCGTGAAAAACTGGCCCAGCGCATGTTCTTCTTCTGGTATAAACCTGAGGAACGGAAGGCCATTATCAACGAATTACGGAAAATCGGTCGAAACGACCTTATCAACAAACTATACGGGAAATCGTGATTTTCCCACCGCAAGGTTCGTCCGTGTCAAGCATGACGCGGACGAATTTTGCGTACTACCGTCGACAGACTTTTCTGGATGGTCCGGGTCAGCACAATTAAGGTAACGGCCACCAAGATAAGGAATATTCCCCAGCCTTCCTGCATGGTAAACTCTTCCCCAAAAATCAAGGCACCGATACATACGGCCGTCACTGGTTCCATGGCTCCCAATACCGAAGTCATTGTCCCTCCAATATTCTGTACGGCCAAGACCAAAGTAATATTGGAAATGACAGTAGGCACCACTGCCAGCAAGAACAGATTACCGATTGAAACCGCATCCGGTACCGGCTGTATTCCCTGATTGGTCAACGCCTTTATGGCAAACAGCACCGTACTTACGATAAATACGTAAAAAGCTAATTTCCGTCCGCTCATATCACGCAATCTTGATTTATTGACTGCCACAATGTATCCGGCATAACATACAGCCGAAAGCAGGACAATAATCACTCCCGTCGCATCGGCCGACAACTCATCTCCCTTCAACGAAAGTTCAGATACGCCATATATTGCCAGCAGAATAGCTACCCACGTTACCCAGGAAGCTTTCTCACGGAACAATACCAACATCAGCAAAGTCACAAACACGGGATAGGTAAAATGAAGCGTCGTGGCTACCCCGGCTCCCATAAATCCATATCCCCAGAACAGAAACATGGCTGAGCCTGTGTACAGCAGTCCCAACAAAAGAAACATCGGAATATCACGGCTCTCTATACGAAATGACTCCTTCTTTATTTTCATCATGGCACCCAATGCAAAGGTGGCAAAGAGAAAACGATAAAAAAGAATCGAATCAAACACCATCCCTTTCTGCATCAAAGGCAGCGTAAACAAGGGTATCAAACCAAATGTTACCGAAGTGGCAATCCCATAGAAAAAACCTTTCAAGCTATTCATATTTTCTGATTTTACGATAAAAACGCCGCAAAGGTACACAATTTGGCCGACATTCCTAAAAAGAAAAGAAACGGCAGATACCTCATTATCGGGTTTCTGTCGCTTCCTCCATATAAAATCACTTGAACTTTTATCTTTCTCCTATCGGCTTGTAGTCCACTTCCTCCAGTACGTTCTTGTATGCCGGACGAATAATGCGACGACCTTCGAAGTTCAGTTCCTCAATACGGTGTGCCGTCCATCCCACAATACGGGCCATGGCAAACAGAGGCGTATAGATTTCATGCGGCAAGCCCATCAGTTCGTAGATAAAGCCTGAATAGAAATCCACATTCGAGCAAACCTGCTTCTTGGTTCCTTTCACTTTCTTGAAGCATTCGATGGCACGCTGTTCCAGAAGTTCAAGGAAAGCAAATTCTTTCTCACAGCCTTTTTCTGCCACCAGTTCACCAGCCAGCTCCTTCAGCAATACGGCACGCGGATCAGAAATAGTGTACACCGCATGACCGATACCGTAAATCAACCCACTGCCATCGTAGGCTTCCTTGTTCAGCATGCGGGTCAGATAAGTATCGATTTCGTCTACATTCGTCCAGTCAGAAATCACCTCTTTCAAGTGATGGAACATCTTGACCACCTGAATATTGGCACCTCCATGCAAAGGACCTTTCAACGAACCGATTCCGGCTGCAATGCTGGAATACGTATCCGTGCGAGTAGAACTGGTGACACGTACGGTAAATGTTGAGTTGTTACCACCTCCATGCTCTGCCTGAAGCACCAGCAGCAAGTCGAGCATACGCGCTTCCAGCGGAGTGTATTCTTTCTTAATCATATAAAGGAAGTTTTCGGCCAGCGACAGATTCTCGTGCGGATGACGAATGTGCAGTGAACGTCCGTGTATGCTGTGACGGTAGATGCTGTACGCATACGCAATGATGGTCGGGAACTTTGAAATCAGTTCGATGGACTGACGCATCAGGTTGTCGCGTGAAATATCATCCGGATTCGGGTCGAACGTGTACATTTCGAGCACACTACGTGCCAGGATGTTCATGATATTCTGCCCTTCCAAGTCGATAATGTTCATGGTCGTCTTCTTGTCCAGCGGCATATTGTCATTGATGAGCTCCTTGAACGAAGCCAGTTGTTCGCTGTCCGGAAGTTCACCCGACAACAACAGGTAAGCCACTTCCTCAAAACCGAAACGTTTTTCGCGCAGCAAGGCATGAGCAATGTCGTCCAAATCGTATCCGCGATAGAACAGTTTGCCAGGAATAGCCTTCAATCCCTGGTCGGTACGTTCATAGCCCACCACATTACCAATCTTTGTCAATCCCACGAGCACACCCGTCCCGTCTTCGTTACGCAGACCGCGCTTTACATTGTATTTCGTGAACAGTTCGTTGTCGATGCGGCATGCCTGCTTGGCACACTCGGAAAGTTTGTAAACTATATATTCTTTCTTCATAAACTTCTCTTTTTATCCATTAAAAACACTCCGACAAGAAAATCCTCCGACTATTACAGCAAAGAAATGATTTCCTGTCCAAATTCATTCGTGCCCAACGCGTGGCCATTCGGCATGAAACGCGCCAAATCATGAGTAGCCTCTCCTTTCGAGAAAGCTTTCTCCAAGGCATTCACAATCAGTTCGGCAGCTTCTTTCCAGCCCATGTACTCCAGCATCATGACAGAAGAGAGCAGCAAGGAACACGGATTCACCACATTCTTTCCGGCAATGTTCGGTGCCGTGCCGTGAGTCGCTTCAAAGATGGCATGTCCGCTCTTGTAATTGATGTTGGCTCCCGGTGCGATACCGATACCGCCCACCATGGCAGCCAGCTGGTCGGACACATAATCGCCGTTCAGGTTCAGCGTAGCAATGACCGAATATTCTTCCGGAATGAGCAGGGTATTTTGCAGGAAAGCATCTGCAATGCAATCCTTCACCACCACTTTTCCATCGTTGATGGCTTTGGCTACGGCAGCCTTGGCAGACTCTTCACCCAACTCTTTCTTCAAGCGGTCATATTCGTTCATGGTGAAAGTCTGGTCCTTGAACTCAGTTTCAGCCACTTCGTATCCCCAGCGCTTGAAACCTCCTTCCGTAAACTTCATGATATTTCCCTTGTGCACCAGTGTTACTGACGGCAAGCCGTGTTGCAACGCGTATTCAATGGCTGCACGCACCAGTCGCTGGGTACCTTCCTTTGACACGGGTTTCACACCAAATGAAGAGGTTTCCGGGAAACGTACCTTGGTCACGCCCATCTCATCACGAAGGAAAGCATAGAATTTCTGTGCTTCCGGTGTACCTTGTTCCCATTCGATACCCGCATAAATGTCTTCCGTATTTTCGCGGAAAATGTGCATGTTCACCTTGTGCGGCTCTTTCACCGGAGAAACGACTCCTTTGAACCAGCGTACCGGACGCAGGCAGACATACAAATCAAGCGTCTGACGCAATGCCACGTTCAGCGAACGGATACCACCGCCCACCGGAGTGGTCAACGGACCTTTGATACCTACCAGATACTCCTTAAATGCTTCCAGCGTAGCCTCCGGCAACCACTCACCAGTCTGCTCAAAAGCCTTTCCACCGGCCAGCACCTCTTTCCATTCAATACGGCGCTTGCCTACATAAGCCAGCTCTACTGCTGTATTGACAATTTTCTGACAAACCGGAGTGATTTCTGCTCCTACTCCATCCCCTTCGATAAAAGGAATCACTACGTGATCGGGAACCACCAGTTTCCCGTCCTGCATATACATCTTATTGCTCATTTCTCTCATTTTTTAAAGGTGTTCAAGGCTGAACCGGCCTTAAACCAGTTAATTTGCATTTCATTATAGGTATGAAGCACTTCGAATGTTTCTGTCGTGCCGTCTTCGTGCGTCAATACGGCATGCAACGGTTTACCCGGAGCAAAGCGTTGCAATCCCAAAATAGAAATCCGGTCGTGCTCACGTACCTTGTCGTAATCATTCTTGTCGGCAAAAGTCAGTGCCAGCATACCCTGTTTCTTCAAGTTTGTTTCATGAATACGGGCAAAGCTCTTGGCCAGGATTACCCGTACGTTCAGGAAGCGCGGTTCCATGGCGGCATGTTCACGACTGGAACCCTCTCCGTAATTTTCTTCTGCCACTACGATAGAGCCCATGCCCTTTGCCTTGTACTGCTTGGCCACTGCCGAAACGGCTTCATACTCGCCAGTCAGCTGATTCCATACGCAGTTGGTCTTACCGTTGAATGCATTGACAGCACCCATCAGCATATTATCGGAAATATTCTCCAGGTGTCCGCGGAAGCGCAACCACGGTCCGGCCATAGAGATGTGGTCGGTAGTACATTTTCCCTGCGTCTTAATCAGCAGCGGAAGTTCCATGAAGTCTTCTCCATTCCATGCAGCAAACGGTTCCAGTTTCTGCAAGCGCTGTGAGTCCGGCTGAATGGTCACTTCCACCTTTCCTCCGTCAGCCGAAGGAGCCACATAGCCATTGTCATCCACTGTAAATCCTTTCAGCGGCAGTGTTTCCCCTGTCGGCGGATCAAGTCTGACCTCTTCTCCCTTCTCATTCTTCAAGGTATCCGTCAGCGGATTAAAGCACAGGTCGCCCGCGATGGCAAACGCCACAGCCATTTCCGGGGAAGCAATGAACGCATGTGTGTTCGGATTGCCATCGGCACGCTTGGCAAAGTTACGGTTGAACGAAGTCACGATAGAATTGGCCCGAAGCGGATCATCGGTCACACGCTTCCACTGTCCGATACAAGGACCGCAGGCATTGGTCATCACTACACCGCCGATGCTCTTCAAGTCCTCAATCATGCCGTCGCGCTGAGCCGTACAATATACCTGTTCCGAACCCGGATTGATAATCAGCGAAGCCTGCATCTTCAAACCTTTTGCCTTTACCTGACGGGCTACCGAAGCTGCACGACTCAAATCCTGATAAGAAGAGTTGGTACAAGAACCAATCAATCCCACTTCCATCTTCTGCGGAAACCCTTCCTTCTTCACACGGGCAGCAAATTCCGATACCGGACAAGCTGCATCAGGCGTAAACGGTCCGTTCACATACGGTTCCAGTGCAGAAAGGTCGATTTCAATCAAACGGTCGTAATATTTCTCCGGCTGCTGTGCCACTTCCGCATCTGCCCGCAAATCAGCCGCATTTGCCTCAGCCAGTGCAGCAATATCCTCACGTCCGGTAGCACAGAGGTAGCGCTTCATCTCCTCATCGTAAGGGAAAACAGAAGTCGTAGCTCCCACCTCAGCTCCCATGTTACAGATAGTAGCCTTGCCGGTAGCAGACAATGAGCGGGTTCCCTCTCCGAAATATTCAATAATGGCATTCGTTCCTCCCTTCACAGTGAGAATACCTGCCAGTTTCAAAATCACATCTTTTGGTGAAGCCCATCCGTTCAACGCACCGGTCAGCTTCACCCCAATCAGTTTCGGCATCTTCAGTTCCCATTCCATGCCGGTCATCACGTCCACTGCGTCGGCACCGCCCACACCAATGGCAATCATGCCCAATCCACCGGCATTCGGTGTGTGTGAGTCGGTTCCCACCATCATGCCGCCCGGAAACGCATAGTTCTCGAGTACAACCTGATGAATGATACCTGCTCCCGGTTTCCAGAAGCCGATGCCGTACTTCGAAGCCACACTTCTCAGGAAATCGTATACCTCTTTATTAGTAGTGCAAGCAGAAGGCAAATCCTCTTCCACTCCTTTATATGCTTGAATCAAATGGTCACAATGTACGGTAGCAGGAACAGCTGAAACGGATTTTCCCGCATTCATAAACTGCAACAGCGCCATCTGAGCCGTCGCATCCTGCATGGCTACGCGGTCCGGACGGAAGTTAACATACTCTTCCCCCCGACGGAAAGCAGCCACCGTGTTTTCGTCGTATAAATGTGCATACAATATTTTTTCAGCCAAAGTCATGGCACGCCCCAGTTTCTTACGGGCCTTTTCTACTTTTTCTGCATACGACGCATAGAACGTCTTCTGCATTTCCATGTCGTAAATCATCTGAACAATCTTTTATAACTTCGTGCGCAAATATATTGAAAATATCTCACAATATCACACTTATATCAAATAAAAAACAACAATCTGCCACAAAACCTCATTTCTTTATAACAGAGGGCTGGTTTTTACCGCATTCCGGAAAGCTTTTTGACACGTCATTATCCTTAAATTGAAAATTACCTGCATATTCTTGCTATTTTCCTTGTTCGTTTTCTACGTTTTCCTACTGCAAACCCTATGTTTCCCGTCGCAAAAACGTAGGGTTCCCGAACGGAAAACATACGGTTCCGCGACGGGAAACATAAAAAATCTTGAAAAGTTTCCGAATAAACTCACCGAATTTTAAAAAAACATAGCCATCACACAAAAGCCAAATTATCCGCCTTTTCTGCCAGTAGAATCTCCCGCATTTTATTCGTTTTCTTCGGGATTTTTTGTAAGTTTGGAGAAACTCTTATTCAACTGTATTATGGAAACATATCTATTCTGGCTGGTCCCGGCGGCATCGCTGCTGGCATTGGCACTTGCCGGATACTTCTACCGGCAAATGAAGCAGGAAAGTGAAGGTACACCTACCATGGCACGCATTGCATCGTATGTCCGGAAAGGAGCCATGTCTTACCTGAAACAGCAATATAAAATAGTTACCCTTGTATTTATCGGACTGGCTGCCTTGTTTGCCATCATGGCCTATGGATTCAACTTGCAAAACCATTGGGTACCCGTGGCATTCCTCACAGGAGGTTTCTTCTCCGGTCTGTCGGGGTATTTAGGTATGAAAACCGCTACGTATGCCTCTGCACGTACGGCAAATGCCGCACGCAACTCACTGAACAAAGGATTGAAAGTGGCATTCCGCAGTGGAGCGGTTATGGGACTTGTGGTCGTAGGACTGGGATTGTTTGACATTTCTTTCTGGTACCTGCTGTTGGATTTCTGTATTCCGGAAGATGCACTGAATCCCACCGCCAAGTTATGCGTCATCACCACCACCATGCTGACTTTCGGAATGGGCGCTTCTACCCAAGCCCTATTTGCCCGTGTAGGGGGAGGTATTTATACCAAGGCGGCCGATGTGGGAGCTGACCTGGTGGGAAAAGTAGAAGCGGGAATTCCGGAAGACGACCCGCGTAACCCGGCTACGATTGCCGACAATGTAGGCGATAACGTAGGTGATGTGGCCGGAATGGGAGCCGACCTCTACGAATCCTACTGCGGTTCGATTCTGGCTACCGCTGCCCTGGGAGCTGCTGCCTATATCGGCACGGGAGATACCGCCATGCAGTTTAAAGCCGTCATCGCCCCGATGCTGATTGCAGCCGTAGGTATCATCTTGTCCATCATCGGTATTTTTGCCGTACGTACCAAAGAAAATGCAGGCATGAGGGAATTGCTCAAAGCTTTGTCTACAGGCACTAACCTCAGTGCGGGATTGATTGTCATCGCCACCTTTAGCATTCTTTGGGTACTGCAAATTGATAATTGGCTGTATATTTCACTGGCTGTAGTCATCGGACTGATTGTGGGTATCGTCATCGGACAGTCTACTGAATTCTACACTTCCCAATCTTACAAGCCTACTCAAAAACTGGCGGAAAGCGGAAAGACAGGTCCGGCTACCGTCATCATTTCGGGCATCGGATTAGGAATGGTATCGACTACGATTCCGGTCATTGCAGTTGTAGCCGGCATCATCCTGTCCTACTGGCTGGCTTCCGGTTTCGATTTTACCAACATCAGCATGGGACTTTATGGCATCGGTATCGCTGCCGTAGGTATGCTGTCCACTTTGGGCATCACATTAGCCACGGATGCCTACGGGCCGATTGCCGACAATGCCGGCGGTAATGCGGAAATGAGTGGTTTGGGAGCAGAAGTCCGTAAACGCACGGATGCACTGGATTCACTGGGCAACACTACAGCCGCTACGGGTAAAGGTTTCGCCATCGGCTCTGCTGCCCTGACCGGACTGGCACTACTGGCTTCTTATATTGAAGAAATACGCATCGGACTGGAACGTATCGGTACCACCGTACTGGAACTTCCCAACGGACTGGAAGTAATGATTCACGAAGCCGGATTCACGGACTTCATGATGTTCTACGATGTCACGCTTATGAATCCAAAGGTACTTTCGGGAATGTTTATCGGTAGCATGATGGCCTTCCTGTTCTGCGGACTGACCATGAATGCCGTAGGAAGAGCAGCTGCCCACATGGTAGAAGAAGTACGCCGTCAGTTCCATGAAATCAAAGGTATTCTGGAAGGAAAGACTGAACCTGACTACGCACGCTGTGTACAGATTTCCACCCTTGGCGCACAGAAAGAAATGGTATTCCCGTCGCTGTTGGCCATCATCGCCCCCATTGTGACAGGTCTGCTGTTTGGTGTGCCGGGTGTCATTGGTCTGCTGATAGGAGGACTTTCTTCAGGTTTCATTTTAGCGATTTTCATGGCCAATTCCGGAGGTGCCTGGGACAATGCCAAGAAATACGTGGAAGAAGGAAACTTTGGCGGGAAAGGCAGTGAAGTACACCGGGCCACAGTCGTAGGCGATACGGTAGGTGACCCGTTCAAAGACACCTCCGGCCCCAGCCTGAACATCCTGATTAAGCTGATGAGCATGGTAGCCATCGTCATGGCAGGTCTGACCGTTTCATGGAGCTTATTCTGATAAACTAGAATAAAAGCAAAATACCCCGAATCCGTAAGCTAATCAAGCTGTCAGATTCGGGGTATTTTCATGTCATAACAAGAGGCATGATTTATTCAATACCTAAATATTGCTTCCAGTATCTCTCACCTAAATCAAGAAATACTAAGCGATTGATTACAATAGGTCTATCGTAAGGAATATATCCTTCCTTATAGCAAGTATAGGTGGACCCTTCAGGATTTATTTCATAACTGACCTGATACCTGAAACATCCTACTCCTTTATAAAATTCATAAGTATCCCGGTCATTATTATCCGCTACATAAATATGAGACACATCACCGTTTTCATCAAACTCCGCTCCCCACATGGTTATCACATGCCCCTCTGTTATGAGACCTACAGAAAGTCCTATGGCTTTCTTGGTACTCAAGGCATCTTTTATCACTTCATTGAAACGTTCCTTACCAAGCCCTCCTACATTGGTTCCCAAACGCACCCCTTCCGGAAAAACATCCTTAAAATATCCAGCAGGATTTAAGGGCTTATTATGAGGAGATGAAGGAGCTATTCCATGTATGAACCAATTAGCACCTTCATCTCCTTTTCCAGCCTTATTGGGAAAAGCATCTAAAAAGCACTGAAAAATATTACTTTCCTGTTTATTACCAGATGGGTATGTATAATCCGGTCCTGTATATTTATCCCCATACATGTCGATATAACGTTTGTTCTGGTCAATCCACCATTGCAACATATTTGAAGCTGTAGCAGCCCAACACATATACCCATCAGGCACTCCATTCGGCCTCGCAGTAGGATTTAGCTTGTTACAATCGTACCAGCCGTACTCTTTCTTCCAAACCAAGGCGGTAGAGGAATACAAAGAAGATAGCGATTTCCATTCTTTATCATCGGGGGCAGTAATTCCATGGACCCAGACTTTTTTATTCGCCCACCGAGCATCACTTTCCCTGAGTGACAAACGAATGGTCACTTGTTTTCCTGCCTCAAAGTCAGACAACACGGTTCCACCTGACACATTCTCAGGAGCTTTAAAAAAAGATTCCTTACCTTGGGAAATGATTTTCAATAAACCATCTCCTTCCCGATAAGGAGCTGCCTCCTGCGGATATATAACAGCTTCCAAACTTCCATCCGTATTTTTCTGTGGAGTAATCCACTGATATTCATCAGTACATAAGGAAGTTTCTCCCGTCAGCAGATTCACCTTTCCATCTACCTTACTGCGCACAAAGACCTCCACATCTTCCACATCATTTTGAAGTTGTATTTTCAAACGGTGTAAAACATGATTAAACATCAATGCTGACTGATAATTACCTTCTTCCAATACGGTTTGAGCAAACAGTAAATCGGAAGCATCCTTTCCAGTTCCCGACTGTACGGAAGCCACCGAAAATGAAGAAGATTCAGGAGATATTCTTGAAGATTCCGATAAAACAGGATAATGCGCCGATAAAGTCAAACGTCCTTTTCCAAATTCAGAACGCTTCAAACGAGGATACCACTCACCTCCCGTCAAGGTTAGTTCCCGATAAGAGATGTTTCCTTCACATGCTACATAAAGCCCAATACAATCTCCTTCACTGAAACTTCCAACACCCTCTTGCGACAAATCAGCACGAGAAAGTGTTTTCGTAAAAATCAAAGACAAATATTCATCACCCGATGGAGTAAGGTCATCCTCTACTGAACAAGATGAAAACAAGGAAACCCATACCATCATACACATCCACCACACATTTTTTCGTAAATTCAATGTTTCAATACTCATAACGCTTTATTAGAGAATCTATATTGGTTATATAAAAACGTTTGCAAAGTAAATAAACACACTTTGTCATAATAAGGTTTAGGCAAAATCAACAACAATTACAAAAAATGCCCAATGAAACCAAAAGGATTCTTTCTTCACACAGTAACTTTAAAGGCACAAAAAGGCCGTCTCACCACCCAGATGAAACGGCCTTTCTTATTATGTATAAGTGGATTACAATTCTTCTTTTGCCAACACATGACAATGATGTGCCTCAAGCACTTTCAGACATTGCGACATGTCATTCGGCTTAATAACCACATGAGCCTGATCGGCCTGTGCAAAGGCATACATATACTCAATGAAAATCTGCTCTTCGGCCAGGTATTCCAATACCACAGCCAACGAGCCGGGCACATTGGCACACGAAAGACAAACCACATCGGTCGACATCACGGCAAAGTTCTTTTCACGCAATACTTCCACTGCCTTATCCACATCAGACACAATCAGTCGCAGAATACCGAAATCGGCTGTCTCAGCCATACTGAAAGCATGCATATTAATACCGTTTGCTCCCAAAGTATGCACTACATCATTGATTCTTCCGGTCTTGTTTTCCAAGAAAACAGACAATTGCTTAATTATCATAGTTTTTTGCTTTAGTTATACCAATACTCGTTTATCTATCACACGCTTGGACTTCCCTTCGCTACGGGTAATGCTGTTCGGTTCTACCAGCTTCACGTCGGCACTGATGGACAATACACTCTTCAAGCGGTCGGACAGTGTTTTCTTCAGCTTCAACATGGAACCGATATCGTCACTGAAGAAGTCACGACGCACTTCTACCTGCACTTCCAGAGTATCCAGGTTGTTCTTGCGGTCTACCACCAGCATATATTGCGGTTCGAATTCCTTCATGCCCAAGATAACACTTTCTACCTGAGACGGGAAGACATTGATACCACGGATAATCAGCATGTCATCGCTTCGGCCCATAATCGGCGTCATACGCACACTGGTACGACCACACGGACACGGATCAGCAATCAGCGAAGTCAGGTCTTTCGTACGGTAACGCAACAACGGCATACCCTCCTTGGTCAATGTGGTAAATACCAGTTCTCCCTGTGTGCCGTACGGAAGGGATTCCAGGGTAACCGGATCGATAATTTCCGGATAGAAATGGTCTTCGTTGATGTGAGAGCCAAACTGTTCCTGACATTCGTAAGATACACCCGGACCCATAATCTCACTTAGTCCATAAATATTGTATCCCTTCAAGCCCAAACGGTTCTGTATTTCCTGACGCATGTTTTCCGTCCAAGGTTCTGCTCCAAACGCACCGATGCGCAGTCCCAATTCCTCTTTACGGATACCCATCTTTTCTACCACCTCTGCCAGATACAAGGCATACGAAGGGGTACAGGCAATACCCGTGATGTGCAAATCGCGAATCAAACGTACATGCTTTTCCGTATTTCCTGTAGAAGCCGGAATTACGGTAGCTCCTAAGTTCTCTACTCCATAATGTGCACCCAATCCTCCGGTAAACAATCCATAGCCATAGCTTACGGAGAAAGTATCGTCACGAGTCACTCCGTATGCCGACAGACAGCGTGACATCACTTCCGACCAGATGGACAAGTCGCGACGTGTATAGCCCACAATCGTCGGATTACCCGTTGTACCGGAAGAAGCATGTACACGCACCACCTCTGAAGGAGGAGCCGCCATCAGTCCGTAAGGATAATTGTCACGTAAATCCTGTTTGGTAGTAAAAGGCAGTTTGGTAATATCGTCTATGCTCCGGATATCATCTGGAGTCAGGTCCATTTCCTGCATTTTATGACGATAGAAAGGTACATTATGGTACACATACTGCACCAGTTTGCATAAGCGTTTTCCTTGCAGCTCGCGCATCTGTTCACGCGGCATACATTCTTTGTTCGGATTCCAAATCATAAGCTGTGTTTTTCTTTATTTCAGTAGTAGTTTTGTGATTTCTTATTTCAGCGGATGGTCGGCCTGGAATGCTTTCATACGTTCCTCCAGCACCGGATAAAGTTCTTCACGCATGCGCGACGTACAGGCTCTCACTCCTTGCTGTTCGCTTCCGGTGGTAGACAAGGAAATACTGCTCACCCCATACATCATCAGTTCACGCAGCAATTCGCCTCCTGTCAGTCCGGGGTATCCCAAGGTAAAGAAGAAGCCATCACCCACCTGCTGGGTGACATCCTTATCATACACAATCGAGAAACCGTGGTCGGTGAAAATCTGCTTCATCCGGCGTGCCCGACGTTCGTACTCGCGCACATCTTCTACAAAGTTGATTTCTCCTGAAATGGATTTCTCCAACATCTCGGCCATGGCATACTGAGTAGTAGCCGTACAACCGGAAGTAATCATATACATGATAGAAGCAATGAAAGTCGGTCCGAAGACGCCTGAGTCTTCATAACGGGCTGCCAGTGCCGGATACTGCGTATCAAACAATTTATCAGACACACAGGCTAAAGCTATACGCTGGCCGGCATAGCTGAAAATCTTGGATGCCGACAACATCAGAATATAATTATCGGTATAACGTGCGACCGTAGGTACAAAAGGTGGCTGGTAAGGACGGCCGAACGCATGACGGAAGTCCATGCAGAAATAAGCCTGGTCTTCCAGCACAATTACATCGTACTGCGTAGCCAATTCTCCGATAATCTTCAACTCACTTTCTTCCAGACAAATCCATGCCGGATTATTAGGGTTAGAATATACCACAGCGGCAATATCTCCTTTTGACAGAAAACTTTCCAGTTTGGCACGCAGCGGTTCGCCACGGAAATCATGAATGTCGAACAACTCCCACTCAATGCCTAAAATGCGCAACTGAGATTTTTGTATCGGGAAACCCGGATCGATAAACAAGACCTTGTTCTTTCCCGGGATTCGCTGAGTACAGGCGATAAAAGCACCGAAAGAAGCTGCCACAGAACCGGTAGTGGGCAGACATGCCCGTGGAGAAATATCAATATCGATAAAGGCTTTCACGAAACGTGAAGCTGCCTGCTTCAGTTCTGCCACTCCGGCAGCTGCCGGATATTGCGAACCAATTCCTCTATCGAGAGCTTTCTTCTCTGCCTCAATACCTATTTTATTGGCCGGAAGACCAGGAGACCCCTGGTCCATCCGGATAAAAGGAATACCTGTCAGTTCTTCTAGGCGGGAAGCTACCAGCAACACATCCCCTATGGTGGCATTGGCCAAGTCGGCCACTTTCATTTCCTTCGCTACGGAGTTTACCAGCTCTTCACTAAACACGCGACTCATAGGCTCTCAGAATTTCAACTGTTTGACATATTCATGACCTATATCGAAGGCACGATAGTTCATCTGCACCACTTCTTCGCCTTTTGATGCAAAAATACGGCCTACACTTTCGCGCAAAACTTCTGCATCCAGGATTTTCAGGAAAGGAGCGGCAGCCCCTAACAGAATGACATTAGCCGATTTTGGCATGTGGTTTTCTTTCGCCAGATTTTCCACATCCAGCACCACCACATGAAGCTGTGACTTCAATTCCTGCATCAGCTTTTCTTCGTCCGGATAGTTCGGAATGTTTTTAAAAGGAGCCGCCGAAGTGATAATCCATCCGTCTTTCGACAGATACGGCAGGTAGCGCAAAGCTTCCATCGGCTCCAGTGAGATAATCATATCAGCCGTTCCCAAGGCAATCAGGTCAGAAGCAATCGGGGCATCCGACAAGCGAAGGTTAGACTGCACATCCCCTCCGCGCTGACTCATTCCGTGTACTTCGGCTTGTTTCAAGTTCAACCCTAAATGAAGGGCAGCTTCTCCGATAATCGTAGCGATGGACAAGATTCCCTGTCCGCCAACTCCTGAAAGTATAATATCTGTTTTCATTGTTTCTGTGCTTTTTGCTGTTTCAGTTTCCGGTTCAAAGTCTGCATACATTCCCTACGCGGAATGATGACAGATACACCGTTGTATTCTATTTCCTCACGAATGACACGGGTAATTTCTTCCATATTCTTAGGAAGCGGCACAACTACCCGCACATGTTCCGGTTCTACTCCCAAGCCCAGACAAATGGCTTCGAACTTATTGGTTCCGGCTGAATCCTGTCCTCCGGTCATGGCAGTAGTCAAGTTATCAGAAATAACCACCGTGATATTGGACTTGTCATTCACGGCATCCAGCAGACCGGTCATTCCAGAGTGAGTGAATGTAGAGTCACCAATCACTGCAATAGACGGGAACAAGCCTGCATCTGCCGCCCCTTTGGCCATGGTAATGGAAGCTCCCATATCCACGCAACTGCTCAACGTACGAAACGGAGGGAGTGCGCCCAATGTATAACAACCGATGTCTCCAAAAATCTTGGCATCCGGATATTCGGCAGCGACTTTATTCAAGGCATCATACACATCACGGTGTCCGCATCCCTTACACAAGGCAGGAGGACGAGGAACTACATTCTGAGCGGCAGCATAAACCGGTTCACAAGAAAGTCCCAAAGCCTGACGCACATTATCCGGTGTCAGTTCTCCCGTACGGGGCAACTCACCACTTAAACGACCTTTCACCACATATTTAGAAGGAAGAATGCCTTTCAACTGTTCCTCAACAAAAGGCTGTCCGTCTTCCACTACCAGAACCTCTTTACAAGAGTCAGCCAGACGAGTCAAGGTTTCCACCGGTAAAGGATACTGTGAAATCTTCAGCAAAGGATACGGACATCCCTCCGGATAGGTTTCCATCACGTAGTTGTAACCAATTCCACAAGCCACGATTCCCTTCTCAGCCATTCCTTCCTGACCTGCCAACCGATTAAACGCAGACTGTTCAGCCTCATCACGCAACTTTTCTTGAGTAGCGATGGCTTCCACATACCGGCGGCGAGCATTACCGGGCAAGAGTACCCAATCAGAAGGAACCGACGGACGCCCTGTGCAAGTCACTTCCTTTCCTGACTCCTGCACTTCGACTGCCGCACGAGAGTGCGCCATGCGGGTAGTAATACGCATCAGTACCGGCGTACGCATTTGTTCCGAAAGGTCGTATGCATACGACATCATGTCGTAAGCTTCCTGCTGGGAAGACGGTTCCAGAATCGGAATCAGGGCAAACTTGCCGTAAAAACGGGAATCCTGTTCATTCTGAGAAGAGTGCATGGACGGGTCATCAGCAGCCAGTACCACTACCCCTCCATTCACACCTGTAATGGCAGAATTGACAAATGCATCGGCACATACGTTCATTCCCACGTGTTTCATGCAAACCAAGGCACGTTTTCCTACATAAGAAACACCCAATGCAGCCTCCATGGCTGTTTTTTCATTGGTGCACCAGCTGCTGTGCAAACCGCGTTCTTTTGCTATAGGAGAGTTTTGAATATATTCCGTAATTTCAGTAGAGGGAGTTCCCGGATAAGCATACACTCCCGAAATCCCCGCGTGAATAGCTCCCAGCGCAATGGCCTGGTCGCCCAACAATAAGCGTTTATTTTTCATATAATATAGAAATTAATTCAGTGTAAAAGAGTCGGCATCGTTCAATACCGGGAATTTTTTCCGGAACGACTGCAATTCCTCCATATCAATCATGACTTCTGCAAAGCCTTCTTCCCCATCCGCACAGGCAGAAAGTGTTTTGCCATACGGGTCAATGCCCGCCGTTCCGCCGCTATATTCGCAATAGGGGTCCTTCCCTACCCGGTTTACCCCCAGTACATAGCACTGGTTCTCGATGGCACGGGCACGCAACAAAGCTTTCCAGGCTTCTACTCTGGGCGAAGGCCAGCTGGCTACATAAATCGCTGCATCATAATCGCCCCGGTTACGTGACCATACCGGAAAACGCAGGTCATAGCAGACCTCTAGCAGGAAACGCACGCCACGGAAATCCACAATCACCCGTTCCTGTCCGGCCGTATAATGCTTGTCTTCCCCTCCATACGTAAACAGATGCTTTTTATTGTACCACTGCACGTTTCCGTCAGGATGCACAAAATAGAAGCGGTTATAGAACTTTCCGTTTTCCTCGACCGAAACACTTCCGGCAATCGCACAATTATGTTCGGCTGCTTTTTGCTCCATCCACCGAAGGGTAGCACTATCGGATGATTCGGCAATGCCTTCCGGCGAAGTACAAAATCCGGTGGAAAACATTTCCGGTAGAACAAACAAGTCTGTCCCTTGTGCGTGGGCACTGATGAGTTTATCCATGTAAGCCACATTGGCTGCAGGATCGGCCCAACGAATATCTGTCTGTAGTAAAATAACTTTCATGCTTTTCATTCATTAGAAACGCCCAAAGGTAACAAATTAATCATAGAAACCAAAAATTAGCATCAAAATACTTTAAAGACACACGTAATTGTATATTTCTGCAAACGCTTATACAAAAATACCTCGACACGTTGCTGTCAAGGTCTCGACTCGAACGTGACGAGACATCCGCACGAACGTGTTAAGACCTCGTCACGTACGTGTCGAGGTAAAAACGTCAAAGCCACGATGATAAAACCCTAGCCTGCTGCCTGTTTTTCACGCAAGAGTCGTGGCTTTTTATCCTAAAAGAACCTTATAAATAGGGATTATTTGCAAAATGTTTTTTATTTTTGTGCCCAGAATGAGTTAATATACTAACAAATGAACGTATTAGAATTAAGCGAACAGGAAATAATCAGACGTAACAGCCTGAATGAGTTGAGAGCAATGGGGATTGAACCATACCCTGCTGCCGAGTATGTAACCAACGCTTTTTCGACTGACATAAAAGCCGAATTCAAAGATGATGCTGAACCTCGCAAAGTATCCGTTGCAGGACGTATCATGTCTCGTCGTGTAATGGGAAAAGCGTCTTTCATTGAATTACAGGATTCTAAAGGCCGTATACAAGTATATATAACCCGCGATGATATCTGTCCGGATGAAAACAAAGATTTATATAATGTAGTTTTCAAACGTTTGCTGGACTTGGGCGATTTCGTAGGAATCGAAGGTTTTGTATTCCGTACCCAGATGGGCGAAATCTCTATTCATGCACAGAAACTGACTGTATTGTCGAAATCAATTCGTCCACTCCCGATTGTAAAATACAAAGATGGAGTGGCTTACGATAAGTTTGAAGACCCTGAACTCCGTTACCGTCAGCGCTATGTAGACTTAGTAGTAAACGACGGAGTTAAAGAAATCTTCCTGAAACGGAACAAGGTCTACAACTCTATGAGAGAGTATTTCAACTCGAAAGGATATATCGAAGTAGAAACTCCGATTCTTCAGTCAATTGCCGGAGGTGCTGCGGCACGTCCGTTTATCACTCACCACAATGCGTTGGATATTCCATTGTACATGCGTATTGCCAGTGAGCTGTACCTGAAAAGACTGATTGTGGGTGGTTTCGAAGGTGTGTATGAAATCGGTAAGAACTTCCGTAACGAAGGTATGGACCGTACACACAATCCGGAATTTACCTGTATGGAAATCTACGTAGCTTACAAGGATTACAACTGGATGATGAAGTTCACAGAAAACATGATTGAAAAAATCTGTCTGGATGTAAACGGTACTACAGAAGTACAGGTAGGCGACAACGTAATCAACTTCAAAGCTCCGTTCAAACGTGTAACCATGCTGGATTCTATCAAGGAATTCACCGGCTATGACCTGACAGGCATGAACGAAGAACAGATTCGTGAAGTTTGCAAGAAGCTCAACATGGAAATTGATGACACCATGGGTAAGGGTAAGCTGATTGACGAAATCTTCGGCGAATTCTGCGAAGGCAACTACATTCAGCCGACTTTCATCACTGACTATCCTATCGAAATGTCTCCGCTGACAAAGAAACACCGCAGCAATCCAGATTTGACAGAGCGCTTTGAGCTGATGGTGAACGGTAAAGAGTTGTGTAACGCATACTCTGAATTGAACGACCCGATTGACCAGCTGGAACGCTTCGAAGAGCAGATGAGACTGAGTGAAAAGGGAGACGACGAAGCAATGATTATCGACAAGGACTTCGTTCGCGCATTGGAATACGGTATGCCTCCTACTTCAGGTATGGGTATCGGTATGGACCGTCTGGTAATGCTGATGACTGGTCAGAGCACCATTCAGGAAGTGTTGTTCTTCCCGCAGATGCGTCCGGAAAAAGTAATCCCGAAAGATGCGCCTGCTAAATTCATGGAATTAGGAATTGCTGAAGACTGGGTTCCGGTAATTCAGAAAGCCGGATACAACCTCGTGACTGACATGAAGGAAGTGAATCCGCAGAAACTTCATCAGGACATTTGTGGCATCAACAAGAAATACAAACTGGAACTTGCCAACCCCACAGTAGACGAAGTAGCTGGCTGGATAGAAAAGATTAAATAAATGAATGAAAGTGTATGAAGGACAAAGCACATGTCTTGTCCTTCATATCTGTTTTTCATTAAATATAAGAGTATGAAATTACCCGGGAAAATAGCGATTATGGGGGGAGGCAGCTGGGCCACTGCTATAGCTAAAATCATTTTAACCCAGGCTGAATCCATAAACTGGTATATGCGCCGTGACGACCGAATTGAAGAATTCAAGCGTCTGGGTCACAATCCAGCCTATCTGACAAGTGTGCGTTTCGACATGAAATGCATCAACTTTTCATCAGACATCAACAAGGTAGTGAGAGAGTCGGATACCCTGATCTTTGTCACCCCTTCACCGTATCTGAAAAGTCACCTCAAAAAGCTAAAAACCAAGCTGAAGGATAAATTCATCGTTACTGCTATCAAGGGTATCGTACCCGACGAAAACCTTATCGTATCCGATTATTTCCATAAGATTTATGACGTTCCTGAAAACAACATAGCCGTACTGGCAGGTCCCTGTCATGCGGAAGAAGTGGCATTGGAACGGCTTTCTTATCTTACCGTGGGATGTAAAGACATTGAAAAAGCCAAGATGTTTGCACGGCAACTGGCCGGTCATTACATCAAGACTTCGGTCAATACGGACGTAGCCGGCATTGAATATGCTTCTGTGCTGAAGAATGTATATGCCATTGCAGCCGGAATCTGCAGCGGTCTAAAATATGGAGACAACTTCCAGGCCGTACTGGTTTCCAATGCCTTACAGGAAATGAACCGGTTCTTAGATACCGTACATCCCGTAAACCGCTGTACAAACGACTCAGCCTATTTGGGCGACCTTCTCGTGACTTCTTATTCCAATTTCAGCCGTAACCGCGTGTTCGGTACTATGATTGGTAAGGGATATTCCGTAAAAAGTGCCCAGATTGAAATGGAAATGATTGCCGAAGGATATTACGGTACCAAATGTATCAAGGAGCTGAACAAGCACCTGCATGTCAATATGCCCATTGTGGATGCCGTTTATAATATTCTGTACGAACGTATATCACCAATGATAGAAATCAAATTATTAACTGACTCATTTAGATAAAATCAGAAAACAGTTATGGAAAACATTAATCTGAACATTGAAAAGACCTTAGATTTTATATCTAAGGAAAAATTGGCTTCTTATGAACCAAAGGTAAAAGCTTGTATGGAAACGCTGGAAAAAGGCACAGGCTTAGGAAACGACTTCTTGGGTTGGTTGCATTTACCTTCTTCCATCACAAAGGAACACTTGGATGACCTGAAAGCTACTGCACAGACACTTCGCGAAAACTGCGACGTAGTAATCGTAGCTGGTATCGGAGGAAGTTACCTGGGCGCACGCGCAGTCATCGAAGCCATGTCAAACAGCTTTGCTTGGTTGCAGGAGAAAAAAGCCGGACAGCCTACTATTATTTTTGCCGGACACAACATCAGCGAAGACTACCTGTTCGAACTGACTGAATTCCTGAAAGACAAAAAATTCGGTGTAATCAACATATCTAAATCTGGAACAACTACTGAAACTGCTCTTGCTTTCCGTCTGTTGAAAAAGCAGTGTGAAGACCAGAGAGGTAAGGAAATGGCTCGCAAGGTTATCGTAGCTGTTACAGATGCCAAGAAAGGTGCAGCCCGTACAACAGCCGACAAAGAAGGTTACAAATCATTCATCATTCCTGACAATGTAGGCGGACGTTTCTCTGTATTGACTCCGGTAGGCTTGCTTCCTATTGCAGTAGCTGGAATCGACATTGACCAGCTGGTTGCCGGTGCTTGCGAAATGGAAAAAGTTTGTGCCAACGAAAACATGTACGAAAACCCGGCTGCTTTGTATGCTGCTACTCGTAACGAACTGTATCAGAGCGGAAAGAAAATTGAAATCTTAGTAAACTTCCAGCCGAAACTTCACTACTTCATGGAATGGTGGAAACAGCTGTACGGTGAATCTGAAGGCAAGGACCTGAAAGGTATCTATCCGAGCTCTGTAGACTTCTCTACTGACCTGCACTCTATGGGACAGTGGATTCAGCAGGGTGAACGCAGCATTTTCGAAACAGTTGTTTCTGTAGAAACTCCAAGCCACGAACTTCACTTCCCGAGCGATGAAGAAAACCTGGATGGACTGAACTTCCTGGCAGGCAAACGCATCGACGAAGTAAACAAGATGGCCGAACTCGGTACACAGCTTGCGCACGTAGACGGTGGAGTTCCTAACCTGCGTGTAAGCGTTCCTTCATTGAACGAATACTACTTGGGACAGCTTATCTATTTCTTCGAAAAGGCTTGCGGAATCAGCGGATACCTACTCGAAGTAAATCCGTTCAACCAGCCGGGCGTAGAAGCTTACAAGAAAAACATGTTTGCTCTTCTGAACAAGCCGGGATACGAAAAAGAATCTGAAGCAATTCAGGCTCGTCTGAAAAAATAAATAAACGAGAGTCTATCACTCCGTTTTTTTGACTGACAGGCACGAATTACATGAAAAGCACTCTTTCTTCTACAAGGAAAGTGCATTCATGTAATGCGTGCCTGAATATTATAAACCATATCATCATGTTCCAACAAGAAATCAACCAATATCTTACCACCCATCATTATACACGCATCGACTTAAAGGCCGTATTGTTCGATATGGACGGAGTATTGTTCGACTCCATGAAGAACCATGCCACCGCCTGGCATGAGGCAATGAAGCAATACGGAATGAGCCTGAGCAGAGAGGAAGCCTACCTCCACGAAGGACGTACCGGTGCGGCAACCATCAACATCGTCAGCCAAAGAGAAAGAGGCTATGAGGCCGATGAAGAAGAAATCAAACGAATCTACCAGACCAAGAGCGATATATTCAATCAGTTGCCCAAAGCCGACCCTATGCCCGGTGCATTCGAGGTCCTGAAAAAAATAAAAGCAGACGGACTGATTCCGATGGTGGTAACCGGCTCCGGACAACTCTCGTTATTGGACAAGTTGAACCACTACTTCCCGGACATCTTCCAGCGAGAACTAATGATAACCGCTTTTGATGTAAAATATGGAAAGCCTAATCCCGAACCTTACCTGATGGCTTTGCAGAAAGCCGGCATACAAGCCAACGAAGCGGTAGTCATTGAGAATGCGCCGTTAGGAGTCAGAGCAGGAGTAGCTGCCGGAATCTTCACCATTGCACTGAACACCGGTCCGCTTCCCGACAACGTGCTTCTGCAAGAAGGTGCCAACATCTTGTTCCCCTCCATGGCCACCTTCAACGAAAACTGGGAGACATGCCGTCAAAGTTTACAAGATACATCCCTATAAAGAAAAATCCCCGGAAAACCGAAGTACGACTTCACTTTCCGGGGATTTTTTATCACAACTAAAGTTCTTTATTCCAATGCAAACAGCTTACTTCTTGACAACAGAGAAGCTCCTATGACGTTTGCCTTTTCTTTCAGTTCCGACAATACAATATCCGAATCCTTATACATCAAATTCAGCGTATATTTGCGGACTGCCGAAATAACCGGAGGCAACAAATACTCTCCTACCTTCGAGAATTCTCCTCCAATAATTACCTGTTCCGGATTGAACACATTAATCAGGTCACCAATGTGACGTCCCAGTTTCGCGCCAATCTCTTCCACCAGCTCAATGGCCAGCACATCTTCACGGCGAACAGCAGAAATAATATCTGCTAAAGTTATTTCATCGATGGATTTCTCTTTCAGCAACACAGAGTTTTCTCCCTGACGCAAACGGGCAATAAACTTCCGATACAAAGCCGAGCAGGATACCTCTGTTTCAATACAGCCTTTCTTTCCGCAATAACAGATCTGCTGGTTATCATATCCGTAATTATGTCCAAACTCACCCGCAAAACCAGACATTCCCGAATACAGTTTACCGTCAATGATGATAGCGAGTCCCAAACCCCAGTTTACATTCACATAAATCAGGTTCTTCGGACATTTCTCTGAGCGCATGATGTATTCTCCGTATGCCATCGCACGGCTATCGTTATCAATGCACACATTAATACCCAATCTTTCGGAGAACATCTCTGCCAAAGGTTTCTCACCAAAAGTCAGATGCGTATAGCTGCAGCCCGTTTCCGGATTTACTCGCCCGGTCATACCAATACAGATATTCAGAATCTTTGATTTGTCGCACGGAAGTTCATCGATAAATGTTTCTATTTCCTGACAGATATGTTCCAAACATTCCGGTGTATTTTCCAGCTTGAACGGAATTTCCATCTTGGTCTGAAGCACATCCCCCTTAAAGTTGATTGCCCCCAGGCTTAACGACTGCACCGCCATCGCTACCCCGATAAAATAGGCAGAATCCGCATTCAGTCCATACAAACTTGGATGACGACCTCCACTGGTTTCCAGTTTTCCACAATCGTTCACATATCCCTCCTTGCACATTTCATCCACAAACTTTGTCACGGTAGGCACACTTAGTCCCATCGATTTGGACAAATCTGTGATTGTAGTGCTTCCCGCATAAATTAGGTGCGTAATGATACGCTGCTTTACCAATGCACTTTTTACGCCTTTCTGTATATTCTTCAATAGAGTCTGACCCATATTTGTTATTTTTTATAGAAACATTTACAAATGTAGAATTTTTCTTTAAAAACTCATGCATAAAAAAACTATTTTTTTATTTGCCTTTCTGAGTAAGCTTTGATATATTTGCATGGGGTAAGAAAATTCTTATCACAAAGGAGAAAGAAACAAGTTAATTTAATTTAATTTCAATATTCAAAATTCTAACCACCATGAGATTAATCATTGAACCCGATTACAGTTCTCTGTCCAACTGGGCAGCAAACTATGTTGCAAAAAAAATCAACGCAGCTAATCCTACTAAAGAAAAACCGTTTGTATTAGGACTTCCCACAGGTTCATCTCCTCTGGGTATGTATAAGGCCCTGATTGAATTAAACAAGAAGGGAGTGGTATCATTCAAGAATGTAGTGACTTTCAATATGGACGAATACGTAGGCTTGCCGGAATCTCATCCTGAAAGCTACCATTCATTCATGTTCAATAACTTCTTTAATCATATTGACATCTGCAAGGAAAACATTCACATCCTGAACGGTAACGCAGCCGACCTGGAAGCTGAATGTGCCAATTATGAAAAAGAAATTGAAAAGTTCGGCGGCATCGACCTGTTCTTAGGAGGTATCGGTCCTGACGGTCACATTGCTTTCAACGAACCGGGCTCTTCACTGACTTCACGCACACGTGTGAAAACACTGACGACTGATACCATCATCGCCAACTCACGTTTCTTCGACAACGACGTGAACAAAGTGCCTAAAACAGCATTGACCGTAGGTGTGGGTACTGTACTTTCTGCTAAAGAAGTGCTGATTATCTGCAACGGCCACAACAAGGCACGTGCATTGCAGCATGCAGTAGAAGGGGGCATCACACAGATGTGGACTATCAGCGCATTGCAGATGCACCAGCACGGTATCATCGTTTGTGACGAAGCTGCTACTGACGAACTGAAAGTCGGTACCTACAAGTACTTCAAAGATATTGAAAAGAACAACCTCTAATTCGCTGAATCATGAGAACCAATCTTAGCTCTCAAATTTCACTGAATCGCGTTTCCCCACGTTACTATCGTCCGGGAAACGCAGTAGAACGTTCTGTCCTGACGCGACTGGAAAAAATCCCGACCAACATCTTCGAAACAAGCGAAGAAGGTGTGGTACAGATTGCCAATGAAATCGTCGCAAAGATACAGGACAGACAGCGTGAAGGAAAATTCTGTACCATTGCCATAGGTACAGGCGCCTCCCTGCGTCCGCTGTTCACCGAACTGATTCGGAAACATAAGGATGAAGGCGTAAGTTTCCGCAACGTGGTATTCTTCAACTTGTATGAGTATTATCCGCTGACCGAAGGTGCTGGAAGCAGTTTCAGCCACCTGAACAAGCTTTTCCTTTCACAGATAGACATTGACCGCCAGAATATCTTTACAATGGACGGTAGCATCCCTCAGGAAGCCATCATTGAACACTGCCGTTTGTACGAACAGCGTATACAGACCTTTGGAGGTCTTGATATGGTTATCATGGGAATCGGACGTGAAGGAAACATCGGTATGAACGAACCTGGTTCACATGCCAGCTCTACTACCCGCCTGATTTTGATTGATGCAACTTCTCGTTCTGAAGCTGCACATAATATCGGTGTAGACAATCTTCCTCCCTGCTCCATCACCATGGGTATCAATACCATTATGGGAGCCAGAAAAGTTTATATGCTGGCCTGGGGTGAAGACAAAGCTGACATCATCCGAAGTGCAGTGGAAGACAAGGTAAGTGATACACTGCCGGCATCTTACCTGCAGCTTCATGCCAACACTTCTGTTTGCGTAGACCTGGCTGCGGCAGCTCATCTGACTCGTATTCAGCGTCCATGGCTGGTAACCAGCTGCGAATGGAACGACAAACTGGTAAGAAGTGCCATCGTATGGTTGTGTACTACACTGAACAAGCCTATTCTGAAACTGACCAACAAGGACTATAATGAAAACGGCTTGAGCGAACTGCTGGCTCTTTACGGCTCTGCCTACAATGCCAACATCAAAGTATTCAACGACCTGCAGCACACCATTACCGGATGGCCGGGTGGTAAACCGAATGCCGACGATACCTATCGTCCAGAACGTGCCAAACCGTTCCCGAAACGTGTGGTGGTATTCTCTCCGCATCCGGATGACGATGTAATCTCCATGGGAGGTACATTGCGCCGTCTCGTTCAGCAGGGACATGAAGTACACGTGGCTTACGAAACTTCCGGAAACATTGCCGTAGGCGATGAAGAAGTAGTACGTTTCATGCATTTCATCAACGGTTTTAACCAGTTGTTCGAAAATAGTGAAGACAAGGTTATCAGCGACAAATATGCTGAAATCAAACAGTTCTTCTCTACCAAGAAAGAAGGCGACATGGATACACGCGACATCCTGACCATCAAAGGTCTGATTCGTCGTGGTGAAGCTCGTACCGCTTGTACATTCAACCGTATTCCGCTCAGCCGCTGTCACTTCCTTGACCTCCCGTTCTATGAAACCGGAAAGATTGAAAAGAACCCGATCAGCGAGGCCGACGTAGAAATCGTGCTCAACCTGCTCCGCGAAGTGAAGCCTCATCAGATTTACGTAGCCGGCGACTTGGCCGACCCGCATGGTACTCACCGCGTATGTACGGACGCTGTTTTTGCCGCTATCGACGAAGAAAAGAATGCCGGTGCGGAATGGCTGAACGACTGCCGCATCTGGATGTACCGTGGTGCATGGGCAGAATGGGAAATCGAAAACATCGAAATGGCCGTACCGTTGAGTCCGGAAGAACTTCGTGCAAAACGTAACTCCATCCTGAAACACCAGTCTCAGATGGAAAGTGCACCGTTCCTGGGCAATGACGAACGTCTGTTCTGGCAGAGAAGCGAAGACCGCAACCGCGGAACTGCTTCACTTTACGACCAGTTAGGTCTGGCTTGCTATGAAGCTATGGAAGCATTTGTAGAATATAAACCTATTTAAGTGCATATCACATTTTAAGCCAAAAGACACAGAAACGCAGAAGTTCACCCCGAAAGGAAGAACTTCTCGTTTCCGTGTCTTTTTTATTTCCGTATTTACCAAATCTTTTTTACATACATGAAAAAACTACTTATACCCGCATTTGCATTTTGGCTCAGTTGCCTCTTCCCCTCGTGTACCTCGACTTCTCCCAACCATTTTCTGAAAGAAGCCGACTACCGCAACAAAGTGGAAGCTGATTTCGGACAGAAGAAGGAGATTCTCAACCGGGGAAATCTTTTTGACATTTTCAATGAAGACATGTCACTGGAGGAACGGGAAGCCATGATGTTCCTGTATGCCTACATGACTCCGGGCGATATTTCCGATTACTCCGGAGAGTTCTATCTGAAAAATGTACGTCTGGCACTTCAGAACCGCAAAGAAACTTCATGGGGAGCCGGAATTCCTGACATGATATTCCGTCACTTTGTACTCCCTGTCAGAGTGAACAACGAAAACCTGGATAATGCACGCGAAGTGTTCCGCCAGGAACTGATGCCTCGTGTGGAAAAACTGTCCATGTACGATGCCGTGCTGGAAGTAAACCACTGGTGTCATGAAAAAGTAATCTATACCCCGACCGACATTCGTACCAGTGCTCCGATGGCTACTGTGAAAACGGCTTACGGACGTTGTGGTGAAGAATCGACCTTCCTGGTAGCCGCTCTCCGTGCCGTAGGTATCCCTGCCCGTCAGGTGTACACCCCGCGCTGGGCGCATACAGACGACAACCATGCCTGGGTAGAAGCCTGGGTGGATGGCAAATGGTACTTCCTCGGTGCCTGCGAACCGGAACCGGTACTGAACTTAGGATGGTTCAACGCTCCTGCCAGCAGAGGTATGCTGATGCACACCAAAGTATTCGGTGCATACGACGGACCGGAAGAAGTGATGAAAACTACGGCCAACTATACGGAAATCAACATCATCGACAACTACGGACAGAGTGCCCCTGTCACTGTTACAGTGGTAGATGCTCGGGGTAAGGCCGTAGAAGGTGCACACGTAGAGTTCAAAATTTACAATTATGCTGAATTCTTCACCGTAGCCAACAAAACGACCGACGCACAAGGAAAAGCATCACTTTCTGCCGGATTGGGCGACATGGTAGTCTACGCTTCGGCCAATGACCACTTCGGCTTGCAGAAAGTTTCTTTCGGAAAAGATAAAGAAGTCACATTGACGCTTTCTCACCGTCCGGGAGATGTATTTACCGATACCTTGCACATCGTGCCGCCAGCTGAAAAAGCCAACTTCCCGGAAGTGACCGATGCACAGCGTAAGGAAAATACCCTGCGTATGGCTCAGGAGGACTCTATCCGCAACGCCTACGTAGCAGGATTCCCGACCGAAGAAAAGGCCAAAACTTTTGCAGAAGGACTGAAACTGGATGTGAACCAGACAAGCACATACATTCTGAAATCCAGAGGAAACCATGCGGACATCATGCAGTTCCTGTCGAATGCCGCAGAAAAGGGACAGGGTACCCGTGCATTGGAATTACTCAGCACACTGGCTGATAAAGACCTGCGCGACACACCTTGCAGTATCCTGGAAGACCATTTGTATGCTACCGATGCGAAAGCTGACGTAAAAGAAGTGCTTGCACCGCGTATTGCGACTGAAATGCTGACTCCTTACCGTACTTACCTGCAGAAAGCCTTGTCTGCCGAACTGGCTGCACAAATCAAAGCCGACCCGCAAGTACTTGTAAAATGGTGTAAGGACAGCCTGTCTATCCGCAACGACCTGAGTACGATATTCACCATTACCTCACCCGAGGGCGTATGGCGCAGCCGTGTGACCGACTCACAGTCCAGAGACATTTTCTTTGTTGCTGCTGCCCGTAGCTTAGGTATCCCTGCCTGGAAGGATGAAGTAAACGGTAACATCTGCTACCGCCTCAACGGAAAACCGGTATTGGTGGACTTTGAAAGTTCAGAAGGTGGAAGTCTGTCGGAAGGTGTATTGAAAGCTACTTACCAGGCTATTCCTCGACTGGACAATCCGAAATACTACACACACTTCACCCTGTCGAAGTATGACAACGGCACATTCCAGTTGCAGAACCATCCGGAAGATGCCAGCTGGGCTTCTCTGCTGAAAAACGGAAGCAGCATGTCGACCGGTTATTATATGATGGTAACGGGTAGCCGTATGGCCAACGGAGGTGTATTGAGCCAGGTTTCATTCTTCTCTGTTGACAAAGGAAAGACCACAGTGACCCCTCTCTGCATGCGCAACAATACGGAAGAAGTACGTGTCATCGGCAGCTTTAATTCCGAAGCACTCTACACCCGTCCGGGCACAGACGAACAAGTATCTGTACTCAACACCACAGGAAGAGGATATTACATTGTCGGCGTATTGGGCGTAGGTCAGGAACCGACCAACCATGCCCTGAAAGACATCGAAGTAAAGAAAGCGGAATTTGAAAAATGGGGACGTACGATTGTACTGCTCTTCACTGACGAAGCAGCCTATAAGAAATTCGACCGCAAGGAATTCCCCAACCTTCCGTCGAACGTAGTGTTCGGTATAGACAAAGACGGAAGCATTCTGAAAATGATTGCTGAAAATATGAAGCTGGGCAGCAAACCCACCCTGCCGGTGATTATCCTGGGCGATACGTTCAACCGTGTAGTCTTCGAATCACACGGATATACCATCGGCATGGGCGAGCAACTGCTCCATGTTATCCACGGACTGTAAGCGCCTCAATGGTGCGACGCACCTTTTCGGGAGTCGTGACCGGATGAGCATATTCATCCATATCCGTACCTCCCATCGACAAAGCCGGATTGCGAAGAAGCATCCGGCTTTCTTTTTGTTCGCGTGCCGAAAAATGGAACTCACCAGCTCCCGTCACACGGGCCAGTTCCGCAATGTTATGTTCGTTCACTCCGCAGCCCGGCATGATGATAATACGGTCGCCCGCCTGCTTCACCAGTTCAGCCAGCAAAGGTGCCCCTTCCATGGCCGTAGGCATCTGACCGGAAGTCAGCACACGGTTCACGCCCATACCTATCAGTTCTTCAAGTGCCTCACGGGGGGACTTGACATAATCAAACGCACGGTGGAAAGTCACCGAAAGTCCTTTAGAAGCTTCCATCAGACGCTGCATAGCCGGCTTGTCCAGCTCGCCTTCCGGTGTAAGGCAACCGAACACCACTCCATCGGCTCCCGTCTGACGGGCTGCCCGGATATCTTCTTCCATAATCTCCAGTTCAGAAGGCGTGTACAGAAAATCTCCTCCACGCGGACGGATAATGACATGCAGACGGATGTCAATCAACTTACGGGCCACTTTTATCTCGCCCAACGACGGAGTAGTTCCACCTTCCGGCATGCCGGCACACAATTCTACCCGATGAGCACCTCCCTGCTGGGCAGCCACGCAACTCTCTGCAGAGTTCGCACAAATTTCAAACATGTAGTTTTTCATCTCTCAGTCAACTTTAAACAGTGATTTTTTTCACCCTCAGAAAAGGCCTTTGCATTTACCGGAAAACGCTTTGACGCTTCAATCAAAACGCAAGTACGTTTTACTTAAAACACAAGTGCGTTTTACATGAAACGCAAGTACGTTTTATATCAAACGCAAAGGCGTTTTAGCACAAACGTAGGAGCGTTTTTTCCGAAAGTACAAATCGCGCTGTCTGAAGGCTGGTATCTATAAACAAAAAAGCTTATTAAACCGTTCTTTTTCAGTCTAATAAGCTTTATGTACGCCTGTGGGGAGTCGAACCCCAATCGAAGGAACCGGAATCCTTTATTCTATCCATTGAACTACAGGCGCAAATATCAATAAGCACACTTTACAACGTCCTTTTTGAGAAAGGATATTTCGAAAGCGTGACAAAAATACAATTATTCAGTCTTTTCTCCTAATTTTTTTCTGAAAAAATAGAGAGTAAAAACTAAAATAGTTATACCCTTACACGCCTATACGACCTCACGCATCAGAACTGGAAGTAGATAAACGGCTGAATATCGCTGCTTTTCACCTGAATAACCAGATAAATCAGCGCTATCATTATCAGTGCCTGGGCTATGAGCGGCATACGCACCATGCCCCGGCTGCACGCATTCTGCCAGCTGTCAGGACAGAAATGAAGCAAGAAGCCTACTCCCATTAGTGCAAACACTTTCCAGTATCCCGTCAAGAGCTGCTCCAGCAATTCCGGATGGAAGGCTGTAAATATCTGGCGAATCATGGTCACCGAAGCTTCGAACGTGGAATTCCGGAAGAATATCCAGCAGAAGCATACAAAATGAAAGGTCAGCACCACGGCAAAGAATTTACGTATTCCCCGGCTGCGGTATTGCTTGGGCCGGCCCAATAAATTACGGAAAAACTTATGCAAGGCCAGTGCCACTCCGTGTAATCCGCCCCACACCACAAAGTTCCACGAAGCACCGTGCCACAAACCACCTAAAAGCATGGTCAGTATCAGGTTGATGTAGGTACGGATTTTTCCCTTTCGGTTACCGCCTAGGGAGATATAAAGATAGTCGCGCAACCAGGATGACAGGGAAATGTGCCAGCGGTGCCAGAAGTCGGTCACACTATCCGACTTATAAGGGGAATCGAAGTTGAGTGGGAAACGGAATCCCAGCAACAAGGCAATACCGATGGCCATGTCACTGTAACCCGAGAAATCACAGTATATCTGCAAGGCATATCCGTAGACACCAAACAGGTTTTCCAGTCCGGAATACAATCCCGGATTATCGAATATACGTTCTACAAAGTTCACGCTGATATAGTCTGAAATCACCGCTTTCTTGAACAAGCCGCTTACAATAAAGAAGATGCCTTGTCCGAACATCTCAGATGATACAAACAAGGGCTGACGGATTTGCGGGATAAAGTCGCGTGCACGGACGATGGGCCCTGCCACCAACTGCGGAAAGAAAGACACATAAAACGCATAATCCAGCAAGTTTGTCAGCGGTTTCAGGTCACGACGATACACGTCGATGGTATAACTCAGCGACTGGAAGGTAAAGAAGGAAATTCCCACCGGAAGGAATATGTCCAGCGGTTCAAACTGCCCGTGCCACAACGGAGCCAGCATCTCATAAAAGAAATTGGTGTACTTGAAATAACAAAGCAATCCGAGGTTGATACACAAACTGCATACCACCAGCAGTTTCCGTTTCCAAGGCTGTACAGTCTGCTCCATCCTGCGAGCTAACAGAAAGTCGGACACCGTGACAATACCCAGTAGAAAGAAATAAAACCCGCTGCTCTTATAATAGAAATAATAAGAAAACAAGGTAACAAACAGCAGACGTGCCGTAGTCTTTTTCTGCAAAATCAGGTAAATCAGGCTGAATCCGAGAAAAAGCAGCAAGAAGAAGCCACTGCTGAAAATCATCGGTTGCGACGCATCGTACGTCAGCACATCCTTAAGTCTGTCCCAGTCAATTCCAAGTTCCGTCCAGTTGAGTTTCCACATAATTGTTGTATGATTTGATAATCGCTTCGTGTAATAATAATCCCTGTAAAATATATCCGTCCTGCGTAAAATGAATCTTGTCGCGCTGGAAATAGTTTCCGTTACTCCAGTTCAGACATGCATAACGTTCACCTCCTACCACGTGATACATATCCCATATAGCGAGTTTCCGCGAAGCCGCATAATCCAGTTCTGTCTTTACCACTAATTTCGTGCGAGGATTGATTACTCTTGCCCCCCGTCGGCCATTGCGGAAATAGGCTCCGGGAGGAGTGGTCAGCAGATACACCGCCTGCGGACATCCTTTCTTCAATTCTTCCAACAGATTGTCCATCTGCGTCAGGTGCTCCGCCGAAGAATAACAGCGGCCATGCGCTTCATTGGTGCCGAACGAAAGAATAACCAGGTCCGGATTCAGTTCGATAATCTGACGAATATTCTCAGGTGTAGCAAAAGAAGCACAAGTCGCTCCGTTTACTCCTACTATGTGATACACAATACCTGCAGCCCCCGTTTCCTGCGCCAATCCCGAAGTACGGTAACTCACCTGCATATCGAGCACGGCCTCCCGTCCGAAATCGTCCTCCAACTGACGCCGTACAATATAAGGATACACATGCCCCCGCACATGAGAATCGCCGATGTGTACGATACGTAACGGACGGTCGAGTACGGAAAGCTTCTGCCAGAAAGGCTCCAGTTCATGCGTAGGGTCTATAATGGTATTTTCAGTTGTTCCCTTAAATCCGGCAGGCATCGGATTGCTGACTTCCACAAAGCGCATCAGCTGCTGCATGGCCTCGCTGTCGGACACATGACCGGAATGACGGTCCGGACGCGACTTCTCCGGCAACACATCCTGCGCTAAAAGCGGCAATGCCCCCAAAAGGAACCCGAAGAATATCCCCCAAAAACGTATCTCACTCCATTTCATAAGCTTTTCGTTTTTCGTACTGTTCCTTGCCGTACATCAACGTTTCAAACAAAAGTCCGGCAATGTGCTTTCCTCCCCTGAAATTGATGTGAGTATAGTCATAATTGGCCATCTGAGGCTTGTGGTTCACCATCTCTACCATACTACCTTCTCCTCCCATGGCTTCGAACATATTCCAGAATGCCACACCCGTTTCGGCCGCAAGTGCCTGCTGGTAACGAATCAGGCGCTTCACACCCGGCATGGTACGCAATTCGCCGTTTTCATCCTTGTTTTCTCTATCTCCCACCCCGACAATCAGGACAGAAGCCTCTGGAAAGGCCGTCTTCAAACGCTCTACTATAGGTTTCATCGCGTCCTTATAATAGGTATAGTTCATCACCTCATCCGAAGCCACATTCAGCCCGTACTGCAACACAATCAAATCGTATGTACGCAGACGGTTATACTGACGAAGTATCGACATCGGAATATTACCCAACTGCTGTCCGCTGCTTCCGCGCGTACTGAAATTATCGACTACCACACCTTGACGCGGATCCATCGTCACGGCATAGAACAAAGCTGTAGAATCCAGCTGTTCCACTTTCCAGCGCACAGAGCCGATACGTCCGTTCACAGACACAGACTGCAACTCTTCTTTTCCACCCACAGAAAATGGCTGTGCCTCTCCTCCATTGACAGATGCAGCCAACCGCAAAGAATCGGAAGTCAGGAAATAACAGGTAGACACTTCGCAGGTATCAATATGCGACAAGAAGCGTTTCTCACCTTTCAGGCTGACATAAGCTCCCGAAGAAGGAATAAAATAATGATTGGAAATGTCCTGACGGGAACGGTCAAAATACGTGGAATCCGTAATGGAGTGACTGCTCCATCCACCAAACGAATGGTGTACCGTAGGGCGGAAACCAGCTATTTTCGTTGTGATGGGCACATACCCCACCCCGCATCCGCCAAAACGCTTCTGCAACATTTCGCGCAAATCGCCGGTCAGGATGTCGGCCTCAATAAATGAATCTCCGAAATAGGCAATACGTACCGGGCGGTCCAAAGAAGAAACTTTTCCCAAAGCTTCATAGAAATACTCCATTCCACGCCCCGCAGAATCGGCATATTCTTCAATGCAGACCATTCCACTCTTGCAGGTATCCACAAAAACGGGCTTTACGGGAGGCGGCAACACCAAGGTATCAGAATCCATAGGTTCTGCTATTTCCTTCTTTATACGAATGTCTGAAAGCAAATCAACCCTTCTCAAAGGTTCGCCACGAAAAGAAACAGACGGCAAAAAATGCATGGCAAACAGACCTGCCACCACCAGAAGGGTGAACAGAAAAGTGTATAACAATTTATTCTTCATGAACTTTCCTCTAAAACCGGGTGCAAAGATAGTGAAAGGTGAGAGCAATACCAAGCCAAAAGCTTGCTTTTGAGCGCAAGCATTGCCGAACCGTATCCTATCTTCGATGCGGTCAAAGGCAGAAGAGTTTAAGTACAAAGATTATCTGGTATGTTTCTCACGAATATTCTTCAAGAAATCATCGACCATGCGGTAACCTTTTTCCGTGGTAATCCCCCGCATGTGTAGAATAGTGATTTCACTATAGATTTCGGCCAGCGGATAATGGTCGGTAATGTCTGAATAAATCAACAAGTCCATCTGCATGGCCATGGCCTGATTAATAATCTGGAAATTGATGTCGCTGCGAAAAATACCTTGCTCTACCCCCTTTTGAAAATAGGCCAGTGCATCAGCATCTCCCCTGCGACGGTCATCGTGTATATAGTCCAACACCTTGGAATACTTGCGCAAGTCACGAAAGAACAGAGGGTTTACCGAACACAACTCATTGAACTTACGCTCATAAAATGTAAGGATTACTTCCAGCACATTATTCGCGCTGGAAGCAATCTCTTGCATATACTCATTCATACAATGACGATAAAAACGGAAAACTTCCAGCAGAAGTTCTTCTTTATCTCCAAACAGTTCATAAAGCGTACGCTTGGATATAGAAAGCGAACTTGCTATATCGTCCATGTGGACAGCCTTAATCCCCAAAGTCATAAAAGATTTGGAAGCTGTTTCAACCACACGCAACTTTAACTCTTCACGGTCGTTTTCCTTTCTTCGCCCTGCCATTATCTACATCAATGAATAATTCCTAATTTTGAAGTTTCCACAAACTGGATAATGTTTTCAATTTCCGGTCCGTTAGGAATCTGTTCACGAATACGTCCCAATGCATCATGCAATGAAGTATTTGCCTTATAAAGGATACGATATGCCTGTGCAATGTGTTTGATAATGGTTTCAGAAAAACCGGTATGCTCCAGCACCTTTGTATTGATGCTATAGAATGCAATCGGTTCATGGGCTGCTACAATATATGGAGGAATGTCCTTGATGAAACGGCATCCGCCCTGCACTACTGAGAAACTTCCCAGACGTGTATTTCCCTGCATCAGCACATTGGAAGTAAGGATGGCATTGTCATAGATGATACAGTTGCCCGAAACCTGTGAACCGTTACCGATAATGCAACGGTTACCCACTTCCACGTCATGAGAAAGACGGGCTCCACTCATGATGAAGTTGCCATCACCCACTTTTGTAGCATGTGAAGCATGTGTACCGCGAATAATCACGGCATTTTCACGAATCACATTATTATTGCCGATAATAGCCAGTGTTTCTTCACCTGTAAAGGCAAAATCCTGGGGAACTGCTGCCACAACAGCTCCCTGATAAACTGTATTTCCATTTCCCATACGTGTGCCGCTCATCAGACTGGCATAGGGCATAATCACGTTGTCATCGCCTATCTCTACATTCTTGTCGATATAGGCAAATGGATGAACCGTCACGTTCTTACCCAATTTGGCTGACGGATCTACATAAGCTAAAGGACTTATCATAGTTTTCTCATTTTAAGGTTAATCAATTTCTTCCTCCTCCCAACGCACTGTACAAGTTGATGACAGCTTGCATACGCTGGAAATTATCAGCTACCTCTGACAACTGCGCACTCAGCAGATTCTGCTGTGCGGTCAGGATTTCCAGATAAGTGGCATCTCCGCTCTGGAACAAAGCCTTGGTATAAGTCACTGCCTTATCCAACTGCTCTACCTGTCCACGGTCTTCCACCAGTTTCTTATTCTGTGTATCGAACAGATACAGAGCATCGCTCACTTCCTTTCCAGCTTCCAGAATAGTCTGCTGATAATTCATCTGAGCAATCTTTTCTTCTGCCTTTGAAACCTTCAGGTTGGCAATCAGCTTACCGTTATTGAAAATAGGCTGAGCCAATGAAGCCAAAGCCTGCAGCATAAATTCACCCGGATTAGAAACTTGAATACCTGATCCGTTCGTCCATCCTGCCATACCTGTAATGTTCAAGCCCGGATAGAAAGCTGCACGTGCGGAATTAGTTGTATAATAAGCAGCCGCAAGCGTCATTTCAGCCATCTTTACGTCCGGACGGTTTTCCAATAACTGCATCGGTACACCCGCTGCCAGTTCTTCCGGCATAACCTGTTCGTCCAATGTACTGCGTTCGATGGTCTGAGGAGCCTTAGCCAACAGTACAGCAAGTGAATTTTCTGTTTCACGCACCTGACGTTTCAAATCCATCAAAGAAGCCTCAACCTGATGGCTGGCAGCACGCATCTGTGCTACAGCAGCTTCGGTTGTCATACCGGCTATTTTCATGGCTTCCATTACTCGTACGTTTTCTTTATAGATAGCAGCCGTTTCAGTCGTAATTTCTACCTGACGGTCGAGCATCAGCAAAGAATAGTACACATTAGCTATACCACAAATAATCTGTGAACGTACAGCCTGTTCTGCATACTGACTCTGTTCGTAGGCAACTTTCTGACCACGTTTGGTGTTCAGAATCTTTCCGAACAAGTCAATTTCCCAACTGGCTGCAACCGGAAGCTGGTATGCCTTTACATAGTTTCCACCTCCCATACTGGTAGTAGTACCTTGCGGAGCCAGATTAATGGAAGGCAAATAAGACAATTTAGCGGCAGTCAGCATCACTTTCGCTTCCTGTACACGGAGAGCAGCCGCCTGCATATCTACATTATTAGCCAGTCCTTCTTCAATCAAGGCCTGCAGTTTGGCATCACGGAAAATCTCTTTCCAAGGCAAGTTTCCCATATTGGCCGTATCGGCAGCCAGTGTATCGGTTGCCGAAGCCGGGTCACGATAGACGCCTGAGGCATCTATCGTTTCCGGACGGTCATAAGCTTTGTAAATGTGGCAACTGCTCATCATGGCAGCCAGACACATCATTCCTATTATCTGTTTTTTCATTATCAATCTTATTTATGCGTATTAGGAGAATACTGTTCAATTTCAGCTTCCACTTCACTTTCATCGAGGCTATCCCATTCCATAGGTTTGAATTTCTCCTGTAACCACTGGAATACCACGAACAATACCGGAACGATGAAAATCTGGAAAATCATACCGATTAACATACCACCAATAGCCGAAGCACCCAATGTACGGTTACCGTGAGCTCCTACACCCATAGCCAACATCAACGGAATCAAACCGACAATCATAGCCAATGAAGTCATCAAAATCGGACGAAGACGGGCTGCAGCACCCAATACGGCTGCCCAGGAAATACTCATACCTTGTTTACGACGGTCAAGAGCAAACTCTACAATCAAGATGGCATTCTTAGCCAACAGACCCATCAACATAATCAAGGCAATCTGCATGTAAATATCATTTGACATGGTTCCCAAAATCATCTTCAATGCAGGAATGCTTCCCAATGCACTAAATCCGTTGACGAAGATGAAGCTACCCATCAAACCAAACGGAACAGAAAGCAATACGGCCAACGGCAGGATGTAACTTTCATACTGGGCACTCAGCAGCAAGTAAACGAAGACGAAGCAAAGTACGAAGATAATACCTGTTGTACTGCCACTTGTCTGTGCTTCCTCACGTGCCATACCTCCTAATTCGTAACCGAATCCCATCGGAAGATTTTCCTTAGCCACTTCAGCAATAGCCTGCAATGCCTGACCTGAAGTATAACCAGAAGCAGGAGCCACCATCACCTTCATTGAAGTATACAGGTTGAAACGGTTGATAATATCCGGACCGTATACTTTCTTCATGCTTACGAACTGTGTGATAGGAGCCATTTCTCCATTGCTACCACGTACTTTCACTCCGTTCAACGATTCCATGTTCTTAGTAGCATCCGGTTCAGCCTGAATCATTACACGATACATCTTACCGAAACGGTTGAAGTTAGAAGCATACAAACCTCCAAAATATCCCTGCATGGTAGAAAGAATATCGCTCGGGCTGATGCCTGCCTTCTTACAAGCTGCCGCATCAATGTCAAGCTGATACTGCGGGAAGCTCGGGTTGAAGGTAGTCTTCGCTGAGTTGATTTCCGGACGTGCTTCCAGTGCAGCTGTATAGTTATTTACTACCTCAAAGAAGTGATCCAGTGAACCACCAGTCTTATCCTGCATGTTCAACTCAATATCGCTTGATACTGAATAACCCGGAATCATCGGAGGAGCAAAGAACAATACCTGTGCATCCTTAATGACTTTCTGTGCACGCAAGAACAAAGTAGAATAGATAATATCTGAATTCTGCATCATGGAACGTTCTTCCCAGTCTTTCAGCTTGATGATGACAGAACCGTAAGAAGGTCCTTGACCACCAATAAAGCTATATCCAGAAATGATAGTACGAGACTGAACGGCAGGTTCTGCAGCTACCAGGCTGTCTACCTTGGCCAACACTTCCATAGCGCGTTCCTGAGAAGTACCAGGAGGCAATGTCACAGCCCCCATGATAGTACCAGTATCTTCATTCGGCACCATACCAGTCGGAGTGGTCTTCATAAAGAACATCAACAATACGATAGATGCAGCCACCAGTCCGAATGAAAGCCATTTTTTATGAATGAAGAATACCACACGTTTCTTATAGCTCTTCAGCAATGAATCGTATGCAGCATTGAAAGAGGTATGGAAACGATCGACCATACTCATCTTCTTCTGTTTGTGTTCTGAATCATGCGGTTTCAGGAAAATAGCACACAATGCCGGAGAAAGTGTCAGCGCGTTCAACGCAGAGAATGCAATAGAAATCGCCATCGTAATACCAAACTGACGATAGAATGTACCGGCTGTACCTCCCATGAAACTTACCGGGATAAATACGGACATCATGACCAATGTAATAGAAACCAGCGCACCACCGAGTTCGCTCATTGCATCAATAGAAGCCTCACGAGATGATTTGTATCCCTGGTCCAACTTGGCATGTACACCTTCCACCACCACAATGGCATCGTCGACCACAATCGCAATGGCAAGCACCATCGCCGAAAGTGTCAGCAAGTTCACACTAAATCCAATCAGTTTCAATACGAAGAAAGTAGCAATCAAGGCTACCGGAATGGCAATGGCCGGAATCAATGTAGAACGCATATCCTGCAAGAACACATATACTACGATGAACACCAGCACAAACGCTTCAATCAAAGTCTTGATAACTTCGTGGATAGACGCATACAAGAAGTCATTGGCATTCTGAGCCACGTTAATCTTCAATCCGGCAGGCAAGCTTTCTTCAGCCTTGCTGATTACATCCAGCAAGTTGTTGATTGTTTCTGTCGCATTGGTTCCTGCCATCTGGAATACGATACAAGTTACAGCCTTATGACCGTTTACTGTATTATTAAAGGTATAAGCCAGACGTCCCAATTCGATACGGGCTACATCTCCCAAACGGAGCACTTCACCGTTAGGCAGAGCCTTCACTACAATATCTTCAAATTCTTCAGTCTGCTGCAAACGACCTTTGTAACGAATGGTGTACTGGAAAGTCTGATTACCACGTTCACCAAACTGTCCAGGTGCAGCTTCAATATTCTGTTCTGCCAATACACCAGAGATATCAGACGGAACCAAATTGTACTGCGCCATCACATCCGGCTTCAACCAAATACGCATAGAGTAGTCCTGACCCATCACGTTGGCATCACCCACACCTTTTACACGCTGAACTTCCGGAATCAAGTTAATCTTGGCATAGTTTTCAATAAACTCAATGTTATACTTATCTTCTGCATCATACAATGAGAAAATCAACAACATAGAGTTCTGGCGTTTCTGTGTAGTCACACCCACCTTGGTTACTTCTGCCGGCAACAGACCTTGTGCCATAGACACACGGTTCTGTACGTTGACCGCAGCCATATCCGGGTCAGTACCCTGATTAAAATAAACACTTATTTCAGCAGAACCATTGTTTGAGGCACTAGACTGAATGTACATCATGTTTTCTACACCGTTAATCTGGTCTTCCAGCGGAGCAATCACTGAGTTCAACACAGTCTGTGCATTCGCACCTGTATAAGTTGCTCTTACCGATACGGTAGGAGGTGCAATGTCCGGATATTGTGTAACCGGCAGGGTGGCCAAACCAATCACACCCAGAATTACTATCAAAATAGAAATTACGGTTGACAGTACCGGACGGTTAATAAATTTATCTAGTTTCATTCTTTAAATACCATTTATAATTACAGTCCCGAGGGTTTTCATCAAACACATTCCCCCAGCACCATAAGAATCATTTTTTATTATTTAAAAGCTGTCTGAATGTTACCATCCCGCTGGTCTTGTAACGCCTTCTGGAATTTAGCTTCTTTTTCAGCCTGTGTAATCGGAGTAATCTTCTGTCCGTCTTTCAGAGTCTGTACTCCTTCCACTACAATCTTGTCACCCGGTTTCAGTCCACCAGTTACAATGTAGTGTTTACCGTCATTCAAGTTAGAGATCTGTACTTCTGTATGTTTGATAGTATTGTCAGACTGCAATACATATACAAACTTCTTGTCCTGAATTTCCTGAGTAGCAGTCTGAGGAATCAAGATAATGTCGCTCATAGTGTATGGGAATACCACGTTGGCCATACCACCACTACGAAGAATATTCTGCTTGTTCGGGAAAATCGCACGCATGCTTACAGAACCTGTAGTCTGGTCGATTACACCACTTACGGCATCAATCTTACCTTCTTCTGAATACATTGTTCCATCAGACAACTGCAATTTGACAGCAGGCATCTTTTCCAACTGTTCCTTCAATGTACCACCAGCTTTAGTCAAAGCCAGCAACTGTTTTTCAGTCATTGAGAAATATACGTACATATCTCCAATCTGAGAAACGGTTGTCAACGGTTCAGCAGCAGAAGGACCAACCAATGCACCTACACGATACGGGAAAGTACCAATAACTCCATCTGAAGGACTGGTTACGGTACAGAAGCCCAAATTCTGTTTTGCAGCCGCATAAGAAGCTTCTGCCTGTGCCAAACTTGCCTTAGCAGAAAGCAGGTTATTTACAGCTGTCTGGTATTCAAAATCACTGATAATTTTCTGCTCATGCAGCATCTTCTTGTTTGCTTCAGTTGAAGTAACAGTTTCCAAGTTAGCTTTTGCTGAAGCCACGCTTGCTTTAGCCTGATCGTATGCAGCCTTATACTGTGTAGGATCAATCTGGAACAAAGCCTGTCCCTTGCGAACTGTAGCACCTTCGTCTACACACAACTTCACGATAAATCCTGATACTTGCGGACGAATTTCAATATCCTGTAAACCTTTAATTGTAGCGGGATACTGGGTTGTCTGATTGCTAGAAGCAGCTGCAAGTGTTTCAACCGCAAATTCATCATCACCCATTTTCATACCCCCCTGACCGCCTCCACATGCAGTCAGCACCGAAAGAGTCAATGCATAGAATGCCACTCGGCTAGAAGAAAAACTTCTGTTTCTTTTTGTGCTCATACTTATATTCATATATAAAATTTGGTTTTTACTCTCTCTAATCCTATTTTTTTATAAAGCTTTCCTCTGAAAACTTTACACCCTTCTTTAGTTTTTTATCGTGCAAATATAGAAAAAAAATCAAGGTCCGGAAAGTGGCTTTAACTAAGAATAACCATAATGCCCTAATATCATTACATATAGCCAATATTATCAGACCAATCGACAAAAACTATCGACAAAAAATCTTCAATACTCCAAAACAACCTCAGTTCATTTTATAGTTTTTTTCAGAAAAAAACAGTCCATTTGTTATTTTATTCCTACATTTGCGCGATACATTATTCTTTGAAACAACTAAAAAACGAAGAAATATGACAAAAATAACGAAAGAAGCGGCCTTACTCTATCACTCACAAGGCAAACCGGGGAAAATAGAAGTAGTCCCCACCAAACCTTATCAAACTCAACGAGATTTATCATTGGCTTATTCACCGGGAGTAGCAGAACCGTGTCTGGAAATCCAGAAGAATCCGGATACCGCATACGACTATACCGACAAAGGTAATCTGGTAGCTGTTATCTCTAACGGAACAGCTGTATTGGGCTTGGGAGATATAGGTGCCATGAGCGGAAAACCCGTAATGGAAGGAAAGGGACTGCTGTTTAAAATTTATGCCGGAATCGACGTATTCGATATTGAAGTAAATGAAAAAGACCCGGATAAATTTATCGAAGCGGTAAAAGCCATTGCTCCTACCTTCGGAGGTATCAATCTGGAAGATATCAAAGCTCCTGAGTGCTTCAAAATAGAACAGAGACTGAAGGAAGAACTGGACATTCCGGTAATGCACGACGACCAGCACGGTACAGCCATTATCTCCAGTGCCGGATTGCTGAATGCGCTGGAAGTAGCCGGAAAGAAAATTGAAGAGGTAAAAATCGTAGTCAACGGTGCCGGTGCATCTGCTGTATCTTGTACCAAATTATATGTAGCCCTCGGTGCACGTTTGGAAAACATTGTCATGCTCGACAGTAAAGGGGTGATTTCTAAAGACCGTACAGACCTGAACGAGCAGAAAAAGTTCTTTGCTACTGACCGTACCGACATCCATACACTGGCAGAAGCCATCAAGGGAGCCGATGTATTCCTCGGCCTTTCCAGAGGTAACGTGCTGAGTCAGGATATGGTACGCAGCATGGCTTCTCATCCTATCGTATTTGCTTTAGCCAACCCGACTCCGGAAATTTCATACGAAGACGCCATGGCTTCCCGCCCGGACGTATTGATGTCAACCGGACGTTCTGACTATCCGAACCAGATAAACAATGTTATCGGATTCCCTTATATCTTCCGCGGTGCACTTGATACGCGTGCCACTGCCATCAACGAAGAGATGAAGCTGGCAGCCGTACATGCCATTGCCGACCTGGCAAAGAAACCTGTACCCGACGTTGTCAACGAAGCTTATCATGTGAACAACCTGACTTTCGGACCTGAATACTTCATTCCGAAACCGGTTGACCCACGTTTGATTACCGAAGTATCTATGGCCGTAGCTAAGGCTGCCATGGAATCAGGTGTAGCCCGCAAACAGATTACCAACTGGGATGAATACAAGAATCACTTGAGAGAACTGATGGGACAGGAAAACAAGCTGACCCGCCAGTTGTATGAAACAGCTCGCCGCAACCCGCAACGTGTAGTATTTGCCGAAGGTATTCACCCGAACATGCTGAAAGCAGCAGTAGAAGCTAAAGCAGAAGGTATCTGTCATCCGATTCTTTTGGGTAACGAAGAACGCATCGAAAAATTAGCCAAGGAACTTGACCTGAGCCTGGAGGGCATTGAAATTGTCAACCTGCGCCACGACCGCGAATCAGAACGTCGCGAACGTTATGCACGCATCCTCTGCGAAAAACGTGCCCGCGAAGGGGCCAACTTCCAGGAAGCAAACGACAAGATGTTCGAACGCAACTACTTTGGTATGATGATGGTGGAAACCGGCGAAGCAGATGCCTTTGTAACCGGATTGTACACCAAGTACTCCAACACGATCAAGGTTGCCAAGGAAGTTATCGGTATCCAGCCGGGATACAAGCATTTCGGAACCATGCACATCCTGAACTCCAAGAAAGGAACTTATTTCATTGCCGATACATTGATTAACCGTCATCCGGACACCGATACCTTGATAGACATTGCCAAACTGTCGGCCAAGGCTGTACGTTTCTTCAACCAGGAACCGGTAATGGCCATGCTGTCTTACTCCAACTTCGGTTCCGATGCAGAAGGAAGTCCGGCAAAGGTACACGAAGCCATCAACCAGCTGCATCAGGAATACCCGGATTTGGCTATTGACGGTGAAATGCAAGTGAAATTCGCCTTGAACAATGCCCTTCGCGATGAGAAATATCCTTTCACACGCTTAAAAGGAAAAGAAGTAAACACATTGGTATTCCCTAACCTAAGCTCAGCCAATGCAACCTACCAGCTCATCCAAAGCATGAGTGAAACCGAAGTAATCGGCCCGATTCAGATGGGATTGAACAAACCAATTCACTTCACTGACATTGAAAGCTCTGTACGCGATATTGTCAATATCACAGCTATCGCCTGCATTGATGCCATTGTCGACAAGAAGAAGAAAGCACAATAAACATTACTGATTTATTTCACCTTACACGGAGGAGTAGCCGCAAGCCAAAACATTCACCCTTGCCACCGTTCCTCCGTGTATTATTTTTCTAAAAACCATGAGAAAACCACTCAATCATACACAATGTGTCGTACTTACTTTATGCTGGGCCGCACTTTGCTTTTTAGTACTCACCTCTACTCCCAAAATTGACGGTCCGCTTGTCATTATGATTCTCATATCAGGAGCTTTGGTGTTTATTCCTGTAATTAAATCGCTTAAAAGCAGAAACAAATAAACACGAATAAATAGATAAAGAGGGATTTTTGACGCTTTTTTCTCACTTTTCTTGATTTATTGTTGCATAAATAAATTTTTATCTATATTTTTGGCACATCAAACAAGAAGAAATATATTACTGTGATTTTTCAAAACCAATAAATAAGACAGATAATCTTTTTTAATTATGAATGCAGCTAAAGTTCTGGAAGATCTGAAAAGAAGATTCCCCAATGAACCTGAGTATCATCAGGCAGTAGAAGAAGTGTTAGGAACTATCGAAGAGGAATACAACAAACACCCTGAATTCGACAAAGTAAACTTGATTGAACGTCTGTGTATTCCAGATCGCGTATATCAGTTCCGTGTCACTTGGATGGACGACAAAGGTAACATCCAGACCAATATGGGTTACCGTGTACAACACAACAACGCTATCGGCCCGTACAAAGGCGGTATCCGTTTCCACAGCTCTGTAAACCTGGGAATTTTGAAGTTCCTGGCATTCGAACAGACCTTCAAGAACTCACTGACTACTCTTCCGATGGGTGGTGGTAAAGGTGGATCTGATTTCTCTCCACGCGGTAAATCAAATGCAGAAGTAATGCGTTTCTGCCAGGCATTCATGCTGGAATTGTGGCGCCACATCGGTCCTGAAACTGATGTTCCTGCCGGTGATATAGGTGTAGGCGGCCGTGAAGTAGGTTACATGTTCGGTATGTACAAAAAACTGACTCGCGAATTCAGCGGTGTATTGACCGGTAAAGGCCGTGAATTTGGTGGTTCACTGATTCGTCCGGAAGCTACAGGTTACGGTAACATCTATTTCTTGCTGGAAATGCTGAAAACCCGTAACATTGACATCAAGGGTAAGACTTGCTTGGTATCTGGTTCAGGAAACGTAGCACAGTATACTGTAGAAAAACTGATTCAGTTGGGTGCTAAAGTTGTTACCATGTCCGACTCTGACGGTTACATCTATGATCCGGATGGTATCGACCGCGAAAAACTGGATTACATCATGGAATTGAAGAACCTCTACCGCGGACGTATCCGTGAATATGCAGAAAAATACGGTTGCAAGTATGTAGCTGGTGCTCGTCCATGGAATGAAAAAGCAGACATTGCTCTTCCTTCTGCCACTCAGAATGAAATCAACGGTGATGATGCTAAAGCACTGGTAGCAAACGGTGTATTTGCTGTATCAGAAGGAGCCAACATGCCTTCTACTCCAGAAGCAATCCGCGTATTCCAGGATGCGAAGATTCTTTACGCTCCGGGTAAGGCAGCCAATGCAGGTGGTGTATCTGTATCAGGTCTGGAAATGACTCAGAACTCTATCAAGCTGAGCTGGAGCCAGGAAGAAGTAGACGAAAAGCTGAAGAGCATCATGAAGAACATCCACGAAGCTTGCGTGAAATACGGTACAGAACCCGATGGTTATATCAACTATGTGAAGGGTGCTAACGTAGCCGGATTCATGAAAGTAGCTAACGCTATGATGGCTCAGGGAATTGTATAAAACTTTAATTCTTAATTTATAAATCCGGGTGGGACTTGAACTTTCAAGTTTCACCCGTTTTTGTTTTTAAAGAATGACTCCCAATAAGAAGTACCTTTATCCAACAGTACCAAATCCATAATTTTTATCTTCAAGTCTTCATTATAAACCCATTTCATATAAGTAAACAATGCTCCACTTGAAGCATCCTGTTCATACACAATTTTAGCCTTATACATCCAATCACCTAAATTCCCGTCATTGTTATCTACAAGGTAAATCGTACTCACCTCTCCCTTCTCATCGAACTCAGCTCCCCAAAGATTTATGGCATGCCCGCCTCCCTGAATAAAAATATCCAGTCCGACGGCCATTCCCTGCTTCCTTGCCAATTTGATGGCGTTATTAAACTCCTCCTTTGTCATATACCCGTTGCCATACTGCTTCACCAGCGAATTTCGACCGAACACGTCAAAAAAGAAGCCCGCATTTTCCTGTTCCGGCACATCCTGAGGATACATCACCCGGTTGCAGATTCCTGACAAGAACCAGTTTACACCCGATACGATATACCCCGACTTATTGCCAAAACGATTCTTGAATCCTTGATAAATCTCACTATGCTTTGAATCCGGATAAGCCGAAGGAATCGAGAAATCCGGGTTCAGACGACGTTTGTATTCCAGATAACGTTCCACATAACTACGGTTCGCATTCAGCCACCAGTGCATCAGATTCGAAGAAGAAGCCTCCCAGCATGTTTTGCCATCTCCTGTAGGACTGGTATCCCTGGCATCGAGTTTGTTGCAGTCAAACCACCCGCAATTCTGCCTCCAGGGCATACGATACACCGGAGCTTCATACTCCCACTGGTCGGACGGCTGTACACCCTCTACCCACCAGACAGGTTCTTCCGGTACCACTTCCTCCGATTTCAATTGCAAGTTCACAGTCACCTGCTTCCCGCTTTCCAAACTACTTCCGATACTTTCCGGTGCGTTATACACCAGTTCCCGACTTCCTGCTACGATTTTTACCCAGCCTTCTGTCCGAAAACGCTCCATCTCTCCCGGAACAACCAAAGCTACAAAACTGCCTTCTTCCATTGGGAACGCTTGTATCCAGCCCGTCTCATCCGAAACCTGCACCGCATTTCCTGATAAAGCAAATCTACCCGATAAATATCCATGAACATACACTTGCATCTGCTTCCGTTCCTCGTCCGACAGAGTCTCCTCCATGTTTCTTATATTCACTGTTACTCGACTCATGGCATGGCGAAAGTCCAAATTCACTGGCGAATATCGCTGCCCTTCCGTATCGGCCACCAATAAATCAGAAGATAAAAAATCCTTCTCTGCCGACTGGTTCTGATTCACCCGATGCACATACCAGCAGGCTCCCTCCCACAGCTCAATCTGAGTAGCAGAAGGCCAAACCGCATAAAAATGAGGAGTCCCTTCCCAGTCTTTCCAATATAAGGAAGAAGTCCACCGATTTCCTTCGCAATGTAGCAGCGTTTTATCCTGAAGCTTATCCGGCTGCGATTCATACACCCGCAAAGCCACCTCATCCCCTACCTGAAAGTCTCCACTCCCGTCTTTCTGTATCACCACACGCGACTGTCCTGCCACAGAGACTCTAAAATCAATATTTTCCAAAGAAGACTGATCGAAATTCTCATCCGAAGAACAAGCTACAGCACATAATAACACGAAAATTAGAAATAGGTTACGTATAATAAAATTCATGGTAAACAAGTTTATCTTTATCTATTACTAACAAATAAAGTGATACACTTGTTTACCATGGTATAGCTAAATTCAGCTACAATTCTTTTACAATAACCTTACTGACTAATCATCATAATCATATTCCAAGCTAAAATCATCCACCCACATAGTAGCCCCTGGAGCCCCTGTAAAATAGTCTCCATATTTGCTGGCAGAACAAACAATCAGCAAGGCTGTAGGTTTCCTATTCGTTGCCCTATACTCAAGTTCCACAGAGAAAGGAGTGTACTCATTTACATTTTCTCCACATGTCATCTCACCGTATGCAATAATATGAGGGTCATTTTTATCAAAATATTGACCATTATTCCCTCCTTTATCTGTACGGACTTCAACAGCTGTCTTTACACCTGTTTCAACATTCTCTTGCAAATTCCAATCTCCCAGTGCAACCCAAACAATACATTCATCAGTAGTTCCAAGTAAATTCTCAAAACGTGGTCCTGCCTGTGTAATGGAAGCAGTCTGATACTTAAACATTCCCTTTAAACGAGTAGGATAAGATTTAAACTCTCGTCCAAATCCTAAAACTCCATTGGGAGCATCAGTTTTTTTATACTCACCTACAAATAAATTTCCTGCTGCAAAAATTCCAAATACATTTTGTGAACTTAACTTTGCCGCTTTACTTCCTTGGCAGGCATCTTCTGTATATACTGTTACATTTGTAGTACCGACTGTCGTACTGCCATGATTTCCCGTATCCCAAAAACTAGCACCATCTCCACTCCAAGGACATATAGCTTTACCATTCTTACCACCATTATCTATCCAGTCTTCAAATCCCATATTAGGTACAGATCCTGTCTCCGTAGTAGAGAAAGTTACCACATCTCCGACCTGATTGCCAGAGTAAGCGCGACATTCATAAGTAGTATTCGCCTTCAAATGGGGAACACGAGCTGTAAATTTACCTCCATCCATGGTCACATACTTCTGATCTACGCGTGTCCAGTCTTCACTTCCATCTTCACGAAGATCAAAGCCACATTCCGTATCGGCCACACCAGCACCATATAACCATGCCACATTAACCCATCCATCAGCAGATTCTGTAACCACATCCTTATCACTTTTGTAAACGCGGAGAGTCCAAGTCTCATCCACAAAATCACTAAAAGTCACATGTACAGATGCCTGGGCAAAATCACGATAAAATGTCCATTGAACCTCCGGAGTTCCACTCACTCCGTCATTCAAAGCTCCTTCTGGTCCCAATTTTAAATCAGACAAAACAATATCCTTTAAATCAGCACTCTTTCGAATTGAAGCAGTAGCTAAATGATTTTTCACATCAAACTCCGAATTTCCAAGCTGCCCATCAATTATCATGCGACGTGCTATAGGCTGATTTCCAATTATCTCCCATTTATAATCCTGATAAAGAGATAAAGTAACCTCATAAGGCTGACTTAAATCTATCTCTGTACCGGCAGTCAAAGTAGAAGAAGCCTTTTCTGTATAAGTAAAAGTTTTCAACATCACCTTTTTAGGGTTTACCGTTTCCTGCAAAGTAACCGTCACAGTACTTTCACTTTCCGAAATGACCGCACTTCCCGACTGTCCCTCAACTTCTATACCTGTAATAGAAAGAGGTACCTTAGCAAAAGGTATATCATTTTTGATGCAACAGCTTAGAGTACCAGCCAGCATTATACTAATAGCAATTCTATATAATGTATTCCACATAACTACATACAAAAGGTTATACCAATATTAATATTAAAAAGATTAATCTTAAAATTAGCGCCACTACTATTCCTTTTTCCAACCTCTCCTGACTCATCCCGTTGTTTCTCCCAACGATACTTAAATCCGGCAACTCCAAAGGACATTTCCGCACACACATTTTTAGTAATATAAACAGCTACTCCCGGATTAATCCCCAGATGTATCTCATTCACATCTGTCTCCGTATGAGTCATACTATCTCCTTCTCCATCTGAAAAGTTCGATGTTCCCCGCTTATAAGTCAAAGCTGTTTCATTAAACAATCCGAATATTCCATTTTCATCCAATCCCACATAAGAGCGATTAAAAACCCCGAAAGAATACATATCTTCCGTATAACGCATATTTCCTATATTAAAACTCAAATCATCTCCCAGATTCAAATCTATATTACCCAAATCACCCACAATATGGCTGTAACCAAACTTGGCTCCCACCACCACATTGTCTTTCAGTGCATATCCCACAAACGGATGAATTGATTTCATTGTAAACGTAGCATCCATATCTCCCAAAATAGCATACAACATGCTGCTATTATCACTGTCCAAGTTCACGTACGAGAAGGTTAATCCTCCAATCCATTTCCCTTTAGGAACAAAACGATAGTTTAAGATTCCACGATCATAACGACCAATCGCTTTCATCTTTATCAGATTGTTCGATTCTACAGTTATTGGTTTTTTCTTAGGTTTCTCAAGATATACCGTATCATGTATCACAATCGTATCACGCACTTGAGACAAACTTTTCTGCACACCTATTCCCAAGCACAAGAAAAGGAATAATATTATCTTTCTCATTCTGTTACAAATAAAAGGCTATACCTAAGCCAATAGAAAATAAGTTAATACGAAAATTTGCAGAACTGGAAGAACGATCTGCAGTATAAATCTGGTCTTTTTTCTGATGTACTTTGCCAAAATCCACACCTAGAACTCCCACACTCACTTCTACAGCCGTATAGTTATTTACAAAAGCAACAATACCCGGAGAAACACCAATACCCAAATCAGTAGAAGTGGAATAGGTTCCACTCACCTCCTGCCCTGATTTAGTCACAAGTTTTGACTGACTACCTCCAAATTTCAACTGTGTTTCTGCAAACAATGCAAATCGTTTGCTACTTCCCAAATTGATGTAATTTCGCATGATAGCCATTACAGTGTATGAATGCGTCAGTTCATACGTATCGTTCAAATTAATTGAAAGATCATCTCCCAAGTCAAAATTCAGATTATCAAATTTGGTCAAGGTACGTCCATAAGAAAAACGTCCTCCCATAGCTAAGTTATCTTTCAAACCATAAACTACCAACGGACTTACTTTAAAAGAATATCCATCGGAATTGAACTTATCAATAATTAAAAACTGATAGTTTTCTTCTGTATGCTCAGAATACGATACAGAACTACCCACAATCCATTGTCCTTTAGGCACAAATACGTTATCGGCTATCTTTTTCTTTCCCTCTTGTGCCTGAACCGACAAGGTCAAGCACAAGAGACTTAAAAGGAATATAAATTTCTTCACTTATCTCAAATTTTCAGGTAATTTACTTTCTTCATATATCAACTCCAGGTCGTCAAGCCACATCACACTGCTAGTACTTCCAGAATAATAATCACCATACTGACTTGCAGAAGCAACTATTATAATATGGGTAGGTATACGCGTTCTTCCTCCATAATTATCATAATCCAATGGAATGATAACTTCTTTCATTCCTCCATTCTCATCTAATCCTACATTATCTGTAAATATCATCTCACCATATCCTATAGTGCCTATATCTTTAGGATTGAACAACTTTGGTCCCTTTGTGCGAACCACAACCGGCCATTGTGATCCATACTTTGCATCATCAGAAACCCAGTCTCCTACAGCAATATAGATGATACCTTTATCCTTATCACCTTTACTGATTTTATCAGTCTCGGTATAATCAACTGTACCTGGAGTATAACGAACCCATGCCCGTAAAGCCAACGGACGCGTCGTACAAGTTCTTCCCCATCCAAGTATCCCATAATAAGTATCTTCTGTACCTAAAAATTCACCTGCAAACAAATTTCCTGCTGCAAATTTTCCAATCCCCCAAAATGCCACATACTGAGATTGCAATTTCAAGGATTGGCTACCAGAATGTTTTACGGAAGTATCCGGATAAGTCACGTCTACACCTAACGTAGCAGAACCTTCATTACCACTATCCCACCAATAATTAGAAGGATCCGGACTAATTCTTAATACTTTTCCGTCTCTTGACGTATACTCAAAACTATTATTATCTAAAGGGAAAACACTTTCTGTAGTCACTTCACAAATCATATTTGAAATCTTCGTATCCTCTAAAATACGATATTCGTATGTAGTTCCCGGAGTAAGTCCCTTCAATACATCTGATTTGATTGTTTGCCCAGAAAGAACAGCCGGAATGTTCTGACTCCAGGCTTCTTCTCCCTTCTTACGATACTGGAAACTATATACCGTTTCTGCTCCTGGAGTATGCCCTTCAATCACTTCTCCATAAAAGACCGTTCTATCTGCCCAAGTCTCAAAACGTGGGATTTCAACCGCCTGAACATTCATATCCGATACCACAATCTGCCAGTCAAGTTCACGTTGTTTTCCTTGTTCATCTGCCAGTACGTATCTCAATGAATACATCGTTTCTTCTTTCAGCAGTTCATACCATGAGTTCCCCCAATCCATGACAATCTGTTTTCCTTGAGCTTCCGCAGGAATTGTCACGGTAATTCCCTTCTGCTGTAACGCTCCAACAGACTCTTCCGATAACAAATCAATAATTCCTGAGAGTCCCAACTTTTCCAATAATGTTCCCTCTACAGAAGCTGTCGTCAAAGCTGATGAACCAGACATAATTATTTGGGGAGATACAGAAGAGTTCAAGCTAAGAAACCAAGGAGAATCTGTACTGATTTCCTCTTCTCCCGACATTACGCGAATTACCGGACGACGGTAAATGCCAATCTCTTCCTTTTGTGTATAAAGTGGAGTTTCATCTACTTTCAATGAAAAAAACGCTCCACCTTCATCAGTAGGATGCTCAGGTTCCTCAGTACTAAGCGTATAGGTTAGCGTATATAAGGTAGAAGCCTTAGCCGGCTCTATCTTATTTGTCTGAGTTATTTTCTTCCCATTTTTTGTGGTAGCATTAAAGACACAAGTCAAATATTCTTTCCCTGAAGGAAGCATATAATATCCCACAGGAGACTCCGTTCCTTCTTCACTCCAATTATAATCTAAAGCACCATTGGCTACATCAACCGACACAGTCACAGCACCTGAAGCCAAATACGTTTTCAGCTCCTCACTAAAATTCACCTTCACCAACGTATTGGCAATATTACAATTCACTTCCACAGAAGTTGTCTGGCCATCAACCACAGAAAACGTCTCTACTCCCTCATAATATTTCTTATCCAATGAAGCTGAGACCGAATCACCCGCAACGACCCTAACCCGATAATATGTACCTGCTGACAAATCTATTTTCTCAGGCACAGAACTCCAGGAGGAATATTTTCGTATTAACTTATCGCCTTCATAAATACGTACCTTGCAATCATTTTTCAAGGCTTCTATCTCTTCATTTCCAAGAGATGTCCTGGATACTACCTCCACAGCTTCTCCCATCGTCACTTGCAGACTCAAAGCCCCTTCTCCTTCACCCAAATAACGATTTTCCTGCCGGCAAGCACAAAGCGAAGAGATGATTCCAATTATTAAGAATACTTTTTTCATCACTTCCTAAATTTACTGTGCATTACTACTGTCAATTGTCAGAGTAGCTTCCGCCTTTTCTCCATTCACATCTTCTACAGTTAACTTAAACTGATGAACACCTGGGAACCCATCCAGCAAGCCAACAAACTGAGTCACATCAAAAACAACTTTCTGCTGACCAATCACTTCTTCCTTTATAGGTAAACCTAAATTACTTAAGTTTTCTTCAGCCTCACCGGGTTCAGCCAAATCAAAAGGATTCTGAGGAAACATTTCTGCAATTACTCCACTAAATTCTGCATTATCAGAAGTTATTTCCACAAATACATGTGCTGCCCCTTCTGGAGCCAGTAAGTCTACTACCACTTCCTGAGACAAATCCGTGACAGGCTGGCTCAAATCAAACCCTTCTCCTACAATGGAAGGAACTCCAAAATCTAAAATTTCATCTTCTTCAGGACGAACCGATCCCTCTATAGTTACCGATGTGCAAGTCGCATCCAGTTTTAAACCGTTTACAGAAGCACTTCCTCCTGTACCAGGATCCACAAACACCGCATCAATCAAATTATATGTAACTATCAGTTCTGTGCCCAACGCTACACCTGTATACGATTTGGTTACATTTTCCGCAACTCCATCCACTGTACCAGAAAAAATCACATCAACCGTATTCGTTTCTGTACAATGAAAGAACCCCGAACGAGTTTCATCCTTTCCATATTCCAGTGACTCCGAACCTATTTTAACTGTCACCTTCACATCATCGCCCAATAAAGGTTTTAGATTATCAGCATAATTGATAGTAACCTTCACATTATGCAGTGTACATGCCACTTCTCCCACATCCGTCAAGTTATCTTGCGTAATTTCAAACACTTTTGATTCTCCTTCACAATAAGGTGTATCAAAAGCCGCACCTTCCGTAACAGGAGCATGTGCCACAATCTTATATTTCCCTATTTTCAGTGTATACACTTCCGGCATCTCAGCGTACTTCCACGAACTCACAAGTTCTCCCGCTTCAGTATACACTTCCACAATATAATCATTTAATTCTGCCGCTACACGTGATTCTGTAACCAGCGGGTCCGTATTAGGAGTCAACTGCAAAGAAGACAAATTCAACTGCCCTTCCTGCTTTATTTCATAATCCACCTTTTCACTATGACAAGCTGTTGTCAATAAAACAACGGCGAACAAGCTTAACAAGAAATAAATCTGTTTCTTCATATAAGTTAGGTTTATTTTATTCATAAATTAATTTTACATCGTCTACTGTTAAAATACTTCCTACGTGACGTGAATCACCGTAACCAGCTTTCCATGCCTCTTTACTACCTTGAATATCCTTCGTTCCCGGAGATGTCGCATCTGTCGACATAAATACCAATTCCATGTAAGAAGCTTTTCCCTTTTGAGGATAAGAAATATTTATTTTCCCCAATGTATATGTATCTACCGCCTGAATAATCTTCAGTTCTCCTTCTCCTATCACATTACGGTTTGCATCATACAACTTTGCATAGACCTTGGTCGTTTCTCCATTATAAGAATAAAACTTATAATAGAACTGTACTGCGGCAGGACGAGAAGTAAATGTATGAGTCATATTCTTTTCCTGCGTATCTCGGTTGAATGTACCAAGATACAAATATCCAGCTTGCCTATATTCCGTATCATGACCAAGCTCGGACCAATTATTAGCTCCATATCCCACTGTAGCAATTTCTGCAGCTACATTCCCCTGATAAGCACCGGTAGACAAAGAGGTTCCACCATAAGTATTCCAATGCCAGGTAGCCGTATGCATCTCGCTTGCATTGGTAGGCATCGTTCCTGGATAAGCACAATAATACCAAGAGGCAACGCCACTCTGCTGCTGAGTTGTCATATCATTAAAAGTGCTCCACCATTTATCCTCCGAAGAAGCAGCATACGGATAATATGAATAAATATGTTCTCCTCCAGACAAAAAGATTGTTTTGTACCATACTTCTTGTACTGACCATTGTTCAAAATCGGAGTTAGGCACCTGCAATTCCTCTTCCGTCGTAATATCCACAGAATTAGAATACTCCTCACCTTTTACTGCACGAAGTTTCAATGACGTTCCAGAGTCCAATCCTTTCGCTACCAAACTATAGCTTCCGCTAGATTCTGTAGTCACATCCGTCCAAACATCTCCTTGTTGTCTCTGCAATTTTATATCAGCCAAAGCAGTTTCATTATATACATGAAACACAGCTTTCTTAGCCCACACGTCCCCTGGGTTATCCACTAAAATACCCATACTCACAGGAAGTTCTCCTGTTTCTTTTATATAACTTAAGTAAGATGCAGAAACTTTAAATGGATTTATAAACTTCACCGTTTCAGGAGCCTTCAAATAAACCGTATAGACCTTCAAACCATCTTTTGAAGATAATTCTTCAGCACGCACAAATTCCAAATCCTGTTTTCCTTCTGCCAGTTGAAAATGTACATTTGCCGGATCTCCATCTTTAAATGATACATTTACCTGACAAGTATTCCCGTAAAAAGGAGCCTCTACCGTAGACGCAGCCACCGAGAACTCACATCCTTGAGGAGTCACAGTCAGCACCAGCGGAGTATCTGAAACCTTGCCATACACATCCGTAGCCTCCAGTTTAAATATATGATTGCCACCTGTAGGTAAGTTCTTTATCAATTTGGTAAAATTCACCTGAGCCATTTGGTCACGATTACCCTCCAATCCTTTGGTTTCCAATTCCATCTCCGTTAAAATTGAGGCATATTTTCCGGGTGCAGCCAAGTCTACTACATCGGGCCATCCTTTTCCCGACAGAAAACCCGACGTGGTAGTCAGACGGCAAGACTGGATACCCGCAACCGCATTCACATAAGCAGTAACTTGCTCTTTCGGTTCTGCCCCCTCGATTGATTGAAAAGGAACACTCTCAGTAAAACCATTAGCTTTAAAATAAGGTGCCGGTGCATTCAAAGCTGCATCCGACACGTCGAATCGGACTTCTTCTCCTGCGACATCCTCAGAAAAAGAAACCGTCATAGTAGCCGAACCCGCATCCACATCCAACGTCAGCGTATAGATATGGCGAGACTCTGCAGTAAACACTTTAGCCTGATAAACAGCCTCTGTTGACTGGCCGGACTTTTTCACTTTTACCTTTGCAATCAACTCTCCCGGAGAGAAATAGGCAGCCCGAGTCTCATCTTTTACATACTCCACCTCATTTCCTAATGAGGTCGCAATGACAGCAGAATAATCAGAAAAATAGTTTTTAAACTCATCAGTATAGTTAACTTTCACTTGAGCATTGCCCAAATAACAAGTAACTTCTACAGGAGTCGTTTCATTTTTCTTTATAGAAAATTCCTGATTTCCTTCAAAGTAAGGTAACTCAAACCCTTCTTTTGACACATCTCCGTACCATGCTTTTACCTGATAGGTACCTACACGTAATTCAGGCATCTCCTCTTCGCACATGTCCTTGTAAGAACTCCATCCACAAACCTGTTCTCCTAAAGAAGAAATGCTAACCGAGAAATCATTCACATCGGGCAGAATCAATGTTTCACCTTCACCAGCTTCTTCTGCGCGCGATTTTTCATTCAGACCTATCACTTCACTAGTCGCATTCAGCTTCATTGTAAAAGTACCCATTCCATTATGCTTTGCTGTATCCTCTTTAGCGCAGGACACCAAAATCAAAGATAATAAGCTGTAAATGAGTATTACTCTCTTTTTTAGATTCATTGCAGCAAACATCAAAAATATCAGTTTCTTTAAACTTATACGGAACACTATTTTTTCCGTGTGCAAAGTAACACCAATTCCCAAATCCTCACAAGGTCTATTTATTTTATTTTTGGCTGATTTTTAAAGCCAGCAAAAGGAAATTGTCCAAATATCCTTGATAATTAACTAAAAAGTAGCACTTTTACAACCCATCAATGGTCTATTTTTAAAATATACCATTACTTCTTTTATCACACCTTTTCATATTTTTAAATTACCACCTACAGAAGCAGTTTATTTTTTCCCTATCTTTGGGCAACTTGAAACAAACAAGAAACCAAAAACCGCAACCACACACCTTATTTTATGAAACACAAAATTCTTGCACAATTTACAGGCATCTTTACATTTCTGATTCTAAGCATTTGTAATGTTCACGCACAATTTTCCGTGAAAGGTATACTCGTCGACTCACTGACACATGAAAGTGAGCCCTATGCCACCATACGCATTACGCTCGACAAATCGCCGGAGAAACCGGTCAGAATGAATGTGACCGATGCAAAAGGAAAATTTCAGGAGAAGTTACCGCAAACTGGGAATTATACCCTGCAAATCACTTCGGTAGGAAAACGTACAGTGGTCCGCCGTTTCACCATCACCAATAACCAGCGGGTGGCCGACCTGGACACACTTTATACCTGTGATGATACCCAAATGCTGAAAGGCGTGGAAGTAGTAGCCCAGAAACCTCTCGTAAAAGCAGAAATTGACAAAATTTCTTATAGCATAGAAGACGACCCAGACTCCAAAACCAATACCACCCTCGAAATGCTGCGAAAGGTACCGCTCGTCACCGTCGATGGAGAGGATAACATACAAGTCAACGGCTCCAGCAATTTCAAGGTACATGTAAACGGGAAGCCCAATACGCTGATGAGCAACAACCCGAAGGAAGTGCTCCGCAGCCTGCCAGCCAACTCCGTCAAGTCCATCGAAGTGATAACGGAACCGGGAGCCAAATACGACGCAGAAGGTATCGGAGGTATCCTGAACATCATTACGACCGATGCCAAGATGCAGGGATACAATGTTACGCTCGGAACCAATATCAATAACATGGGACTGTCGGGATATGGCTACGGAACAGTGCAGGTAGGAAAGCTTACCCTCACCGGAAACTACTCATACAACCATCAGAACCAGCCTCGCAGTCTTTCTGACAGCGAGCGTGAAGATTTCACCTCTACCGACTACCGCCATCTGCTGACACAAGGTTCTTCCAAGAGTACAGGGAATTTCCAGTTCGGCAACATTGAAGGAAGTTATGAGATAGACACCCTGAACCTGATTACGTTTTCAGCCAATGTTTTTGGAGGGAAATTTGACACACATGGCGATTCGCGTACCATCATGAACGACAATGACTGGAAAGAACGCTACAGTTACCAGACTCTCAATCGGTCAATCAGTCAGTTTGGGAACATCGGTATCAATGCTGACTACCAGCATTCTTTTAAACGGAAAGGAGAATACCTCACGTTGTCCTACAAGTTCAACAACTCGCCGAACAACAATGAAGCCGATACCGACTATGACGAAATGAAAGATGTACCCTTCAACCTGCTTCACCAGTATTTCGACAACGATGCGCATACGGCAGAGCATACGGCACAGGTTGATTATGTCAATCCGCTGAATGAAAAGCACTACATAGACGCCGGTATGAAATACATTTTCCGTGAAAATTACAGTGACAGTCGGTATTTTCTGGAAAACACCCAAGGCGAGATGGAAGCCAGCCAGGACCTTTCAAGCAAGTACCAGCAGGGACAGCACATTTTGGCAGCATACGCTGATTATCAGTTGAAATGGAAGAAATTCGGAGCAAAAGCTGGTGTGCGCTACGAACATACGTTCATGGACGTGGAATATGACTATATGCCCGAACGCAATTTCAAAGCCGGATTCGATGACGTGGTTCCTACCCTGAATCTGTCTTATATGTTAGGCACAAGCGCTACCCTGCGTGCCAACTACAACATGCGCATCAACCGTCCGGGAATATGGTACCTGAATCCTTTCCGCGATACCAGCAACCCGACTTCCATCAGCTACGGTAATCCGGACCTGGACACGGAAAAGGCACACATTCTTGGAATGACCTTCAATACCTTCAGTGCCAAGTTCAGCCTGAATGCCAACCTTACTTATACGTTTACCAACAACGGTATTGAGCGCTACTCCTTCATGAACAATGGGGTACAGGAGAATACCTACGGCAATGTAGGCAAGAGTCAGCGTACACGCCTGGCCTTATGGATGAACTGGAATCCGGGCAGCACTACCCGCCTCTCACTCAATACTAGCGGAAGCTATTCCGACTTCCAGAGTAAGGAGCTGAACTCACGCAACAGCGGATTTGCCGGTGAGGTGTTTGCCAACATACAGCAGACTATCCCCTGGGAGCTTCGTCTCAGTTTTTACGGTGGAGGAAGCACTCCTTACATATCCCTGCAAGGAAAAGGTTCTTCCTTCTACTATTATGGTGTCAACCTGAACCGTTCTTTCCTGAAAGACAAACGGCTGAATATTTCGCTTTTTGCCAGCAATATCTTCCAGAAGTACAACTCCTATAGCAATGAGGTATGGACAGACACGTTCCGCTCATGGTCAAAAAACAGTTATCCCTCACGCAGATACGGTATCAGCATCAGCTGGCGGTTCGGCGAATTGAAAACCCAGGTGAAAAAGACACAGCGTAGCATTACAAACGATGACGTAAAGGCAGGCGGAGACAACAAGAGTGGTGGAAGCATGCAATAAATAAAAACAGAATAAAATGGAAAAAGAATTACCTAAAATAGACCTGCCCGAAGAATGGCTGGTAGGCACCGGCATCAGTAAAGAGCTGTTAGGGCTGTACAGAAACTATCCGGTACGCCTGAAATGCGAGATTTTCGTACTTTGTACTTCCGGAGAAGTGGAAGCCTCGGTCAATCTCAATAAGATAACAGTAGAGCCCAACGACTTTATCGTACTTACCCCAGGAAGTATCTTTCAGATAAACGACATCAAGGGAGACCTGAACATCTACTTCGGAGGATTCTCTTCTCAGTTTATGGAACACAATCTTCAGTCACATTCCTTTCTGGATACGATGTACATCACACTGGGGCGTCCCGTTATCAATCTAAAGCCGGAAGGTGCCAAAATGATGGAGGAATACATGCAGCTGCTTATCAAGATGTATGAATTCCTTCCGGAGAAAATCAGACCGGAAATCGCGACCAATCTGTATGCCGACATACATAAAGGTATATCCATCCTCTATCGGAACAAGACCGACGAAGTACATCCGTTATCAAAAAGTGAACTGATTTGCCGTAACTTTGCCCAGCTGGTCATGCAGCATTACAACCAGACACGAAACGTAGCCTGGTATGCTGAAAAGCTACAGATTACGCATGCACATCTTTGCACTACCGTGAAACAGATTACGGGAAAGACCTGTGTAGACATTATTTCGTCTATGGTCATCATGGATGCCAAATCACAATTGAAGTCTTCCCAGCTTTCCATTCAGAACATTTCCGACTCACTGAATTTTGCCAATGTATCGTTCTTCGGAAAATACTTCAAACGCTATGTAGGAATGAGCCCGCTTGAATATCGGAATAACGGATAAAGCATTAATAAACAAACGATTATAAATTATAAGAGATTTTCGTTCAAAATCCCTGAAAAAACGCACTTACGTTTAAAGGAAAACACCAAAGCGTTTGAATTAAAACGCACTTGTGTTTTAGGTAAAACGCACTTGCGTTTCAATCAAAACGTACTTGCGTTTTAGAGCAAACGCACTTGCGTTTTTTAGCGTCCTGAAAAAGCCCATGAAAAGATTTTGTTTTTTACTCATTTTCAATCTGATAGAAATTACCATACAAGCCACTTCGAATATCCGGATTACTCCCGTGCCTTCCCTGCCCCAGCTTCCGGTCAGTGCCATACACCGCATTTTTCAGGACAGCGAAGGACTGATGTGGTATGGCACAGTGAACGGTCTTTGCTGCGACGACGGATACCAGATTAGCGTCATCCGTTCCGACATCAATACCCCGGGACTGCTGAATGACAACACCATCCAGTCCATTGCCGAAGATGAAAGGGGAAGAATCTGGTTTGGAACCGACCATGGAGCCTACATGCTGGACAAAACCAGCAGACAGGTTACGCCGTTGGAGGCTGAACGGCTACAGACAAGTTTTATCTACAGCATACGAAAGACATCCGACGGGGCTATGTGGATAGCTACGGGGCATAAACTGCTGAGATACAACACTGAGGGAAAATTACAGAAAACCTATCTGCTATACGACCATGAAGGAAAACCCTCATGGATGGCCGGTTTCTGCGAAAGCCGGCAGAAACAGATTCTGATTACCGTAGGAAGGGAAGGTATCTATCGCTACGATAAAAAGACAGACACTTTTACCCGTTATGCCAATCCGCCTTCAGGACGAAACCTGACCTGCATCGTTCAGGACCGTACCCGTAATTATTTCTGGGTAGGCACCAGTTCCGACGGTCTGTTGCTCTTCGACCCTTCCGCACCCAAAGATTCCATTTATACTTACTCTCCACTTCCCGTAAATCCTATGGGAGAAGCAGAAGGAGACATCTTATACCTGGAGCAGGATAACCGCGAAGGAATTCTCTGGATGACTACCCGAAGTTCTCTGATAGCCATGCGCTACGATGAAGCCCGCCGCTGTTTGCGCCAGACGGATTTTCGTCTTCCGGCTGAATATGGAAGCATGCTGAATGAAATTTACCAGGACAAAGACGGTAATCTCTGGGTCGCCTCTTTTGACGGAAAAAGTTTCATTATCCATTTCACGGAAAACGCTCCGGAAGAATTTTCCCTGCCAGCTCTGCCACAGCGGGTCCGCTTTCAACCGGCCATCATGGCCCTCTGCGATGCAGGAGAAGGCAAGATGTGGATATCACAGGAACGAACGGGACTCGGGCTGTACGACCTGTCCAACCATACAGTCAGTCTCTACCACGACTTCTCTGCGCTGAAAACGCTTTCACTTGGTTCTATCAAGCAAATGAGCGAGGCCCGGAGGGAAGGAAATGTATGGGTGATACCTGAAGGACGCAACCTTATCTATGAACTCGGACGGGAAGGTATGCAAATGAAGCACTTCCGCACCCTGAGCCTTCCGGAAAAGGCCCAAAGACATTTTACCCAGACTTACGAGGACCGTAACGGCACACTCTGGGCAGGTACCAACAACGGAGTGTTTGCTTTTTCTCTGCACAACAACCAATGGCATACGGTCTGCGATACATTAGGACTGGTAAGCGCCATCAAGGAAGACAAGCGGGGAAATCTATGGATTGGAACACTGAATAAAGGGCTTTATCAGCTGTCTCCCAAGGGGGAATGCCGAAAGATTCTTTCCCCTCTCTCTATTACCTGCCTGAGTGTGCAGGAAGATAGCCTCATCTGGATGGGCACGCAGGAAGGAGGAGTCTATGCCTTGAATGTGCAGACAAGAAAACTGACGGATCATACCCGGCTGTGTGAACTGAACGGAAATATTATCAACCAGCTGGAGTTTGACGTATACGGCCATTTGTGGATAGATACCAACCAGAAACTGATTGAGTATAATCCGAAAAACCACTCGTTTTCCACCTACCTTACTACCGACAATTCCATGCTGCTCCGCCGGTTCATCCCTACAGCCATCTGCAAGGGACACGACGGACGGATTTATTTCGGTGGTATTCCGGGCATCTGTGCAGTAACTCCATCCGACCGCCTTGACCAGCCCAGCAAGGATATTTCGACGTTTATCACCGGACTGTACGTCATGGGCAAACCCATAGCGAACGGAAATTCTCTGACACTCCAGCCGGACGAATATGATCTGGACATTCATTTTTCATCTCTTGACTACCTGAATGCCCGCAAAATACGTTATGCTTATCGTCTGGCCGGACTGGATAAAGAATGGAACTACACCACCGTAGGACAACATACCGTCAGCTACAAGCACCTGCCTCACGGAAACTACGTATTCGAGGTGAAGGCGACCGACGGGTATGGAATATGGAGCGAGAAAGTCACGAGACTTCACATTGAGCGTCTGCCTGCCTTCTACCAGACGGGGTGGGCCATCGCCTTCTATATATTGGTAGTGATTGCCGGAATCTTTGTCGGACTTCGTTTCTACCTCCGCCGGATGAAGCTGAAAAATGAAGAACTGTATGCCGACAGCGCGGAATTGATGAAAATGCGTTCCTACCTGGATGAAAAGCCTGTTCCGCAAACTGAAGTCCGTATTTCGGAAATGGAATTTGCCAAACTGGATGAAATTCTGTTAGGAAATATCCTGAAAGCGGTAGAAGATAATTTGAGTGAAGCCGAATTCGACGTGCAGCATCTGGCAGAAAAAGTCAACATGTCACGCTCCACATTGACCCGCAAGCTCAAGGCCATTACGGGGCTTACTCCATTAGAGTACATCCGTCGCGTGAAGATGCAACATGCCTGCCGCATGTTAAAAGATCCTCATACCACCGTGAACGAAGTGGCCCTGGCATTAGGCTATTACAACCGGAAATATTTTACTTCCTGCTTCAAGGAAGAGTACGGAATGACCCCCAGCGAGTTTCAGAAACAGCAGGAAAAAGGGGATACATCTGAATCAAAAGAGGGGTAAAAATGAATCAGACCTCTCTCTGAAGCATTTCATACCGCTCTTTGGCGCATTCTGTTCTCCTGCTCTACAAAGAATCTCTTTACATTTGAACCATCAACCTTTGTATTCAGATTTAACGAAAAACAAACTTGTTCAACATGAAAAAAGAGATTTTATTTCTTGCTGCACTGGCCACTTGTTTGTCTTCCTTCGGTCAGACTTTTGAAAAGACCGCTCAGGGAGGAAAGTTCCAGACTGCACAACCCACATTGAACGGGGAAGTGATTTTCTACTCTCCTTCTATTGTGCGCATCGTAAAGTATCCTTCGGCTGAAATGCCCGAAAAGAAAAGTTATCCGGTCATCAAGACTCCGGAAAAGGTAGAAATCTCCTACAAACAGAATGGAAACACGGTATGCATGACCTCCGGAAAAATGACAGTGACACTCGACGTAGCTACCGGAAAGGTGACTTATACCGACCTGAAAGGGGAAACACTGTTAAAGGAAAAAGCGGAAGGTACCAATTTCATTCCGCGCAAGGACGTAAACCGTGACGCATTTACCGTCAGCCAGGCATTCAGCCTTGAACCGGAAGAAGCTATCTACGGATTAGGACAACGCCAGAGCGGAGCCATGAACCACCGCAACCAGCAAATTCACCTGTCAAACGGCAATACCAATATCTGTATCCCCTATTTTACATCTGAAAAAGGATATGGCGTGTACTGGGATAATCCAGGTATCTCTGACTTCAGCGATACGCCGTATGCAACTTCCTTCTCTTCACAGGTAGGACTTTGCTCCGATTATTATTTCTTGTACAAAGACGGCACACAGGATGGCGTAATCGCCTGCATCCGTGACCTGACCGGAAAGGCTACCATGTTCCCGCTCTGGACCATGGGCTACTGGCAGTGCCGCGAACGCTACAAGAGCCCGGACGAACTGTGCGGCGTACTCGACAAATACCGCAAACTTCAGATTCCGCTGGATGGTATCGTACAGGACTGGCAGTACTGGGGATGTGACTCCAACTGGAATGCCATGAAATTCGTGAATCCACGCTACATCAACAAGATGGACGACAAGGAAGCACTTCGCTACCTTCCGAATGGAGAAGACAAGAATGCACGCTATCCGAAACCTCGCTTCAAAAGCCCGGAAGAAATGGTGGAATACGTACATAAGAACAATGCGCACCTGATGATTTCCGTATGGGCCAGCTTCGGACCATGGACCGACCAGTTCAAGGAACTGGACAAGATGGGAGCCTTGCTGAAATTTGAGACATGGCCTCCTAAATCGGGTGCACATCCTTACGACCCGTTCAACAAAGACGCCCGCGACCTGTACTGGCGTTACCTCAGCCACCTGCATAAAATGAACATCGATGCCTGGTGGACCGACTCAACAGAACCCGACCATCTGAACCCGAAAGAAAGCGACTTCGACCTAATGACAGCCGATGGTTCTTTCCGCTCCGTACACAATGCGTTCCCGCTGGACCACAACCGGGGTATCTATGAACACCAGCGTGCCGTATCGGACGATAAACGTGTGTTCCAGATGACACGTTCAGGTTATCTGGGTCAGCAGCACTACGGTGCCCTGAGCTGGAGCGGCGACGTGGTATCAAGCTGGGATGTACTCCGTCAGCAGATTCCGGCCGGACTGAACTACACGCTTTGCGGTATCCCGTTCTGGAACACGGACTTAGGAGGTTTCTTCGGATGGGAATACAACAATGACTGCACTAACGTAGCTTATCAGGAACTGCATGTACGCTGGTTCCAGTGGGGTTGCTTCATGCCATTGATGCGTAACCACTGTTCTTCACCGATGATGAATGAAATTGACCTCTTTGGCAAAGAAGGTGACTGGGCTTACGATGCACAGAAACGTATTATCGAACTTCGCTACCGTCTCTTACCTTATATATATAGTTTAGATGGAGCCGTAGTACAGGAAGACGGTACCATGATGCGTCCGCTGGTAATGGACTTTGCCAACGACCGTAAGGCTATCCTGCTGGACGATGAATACATGTTCGGTAAAAACATTCTGGTATGCCCGGTAACAGAACCGCTTTACACCAAGAAAGTAGAAGGCAACAAGGGAGTTACTACCGTACCCGACGTAGCAAAAGCTTCTGCTCCGGTAAAAGTCTACCTGCCTAAAGGTTCTCAATGGATTGATTTCTGGACTAACGAAACCGTAGCAGGCGGTCAGGAAATCCAGCGCGAATGTCCGGTTGACATCCTGCCACTTTACATCAAAGCAGGAAGTATCCTTCCGCTTGGTCCGAAAGTACAGTACGCTACTGAGAAGAAATGGGATAACCTGGACATCTGCGTTTACCCGGGAGCCAATGGCGAATTCGTGCTCTACGAAGACGAGTTTGATAACTATAACTACGAAAAGGGTATGTTCTCCACCATCAAGTTCAGCTGGGACGACGCCTCACGCACACTGACCATCAGCGACCGCAATGGTGAATTCCCGAAGATGCTGAAACGCCGCAACTTCCGCATCACGCTGATGCAGCCTGGCAAGCAGTCAGCAGAAACCGTCATGGTTAAAGCTGACAAGAAAGTAGCTTATTCAGGTAGGAAGCTGGTAGTGAAACTATAAGCAAAACCATCAGCCAATAGTCCCTAAAAACAAACGCCCTTATCTCCAGTGCGCAACTGGAAATAAGGGCGTTTCATTTAGTGCCTTTATTCTTGATAAGAATTATTCCTGCTTTTTCATCCAGACCACAGAAGTACAAAGCTGTGCAATCGTTTCCCGATGGCTGATCAAAAGAAGTGTTTTACCGTGCAACTGGTCCGACAGACGCGCCAGAAGCAGCTTTTCCGTCTCGCTATCCAATGAAGAAGTCGGCTCATCCAACAGCAAGATACTTCCCGGACGTAGCAAGCCCCGTGCAATGGCAATACGCTGCGCCTGACCTTCGCTAAGTCCCGAGCCACGCTCTCCGCATAACGTATCCATCCCTTCCGGCAAATCAAATACAAAATCTGCCACAGCCAGATAAAGTGCCTCTTTCAGCTCCTCCTCCGTGGCATGAGGATTTCCCATCCGCAAATTATCCCGGATGGTACCGCTTACCAGCGTATTCCCTTGAGGCACGTAGGAAAGATTGCAACGTGTAAGCGGTGAAGCTACCACCTCCTGCTGCCCGTTATAAAATACAATATCTCCTCTATCAGGGCGCAACAAAGCCAGAATCAACCTGATTAGCGTACTTTTCCCGACTCCTGTTTCTCCCACAATAGCCGTCAGACTACCCGGCTTGAAATCATACGTAAAATCAGACAGCACAGCCTTGCTCCCCTCCGGATAAGTATAGCTCACTCCGTGCATACGGATACCCAGGTTTCCCTCCAAACGAACTGACTCTCCCCGTTCCTCCAAAGGCAAGTCAGTCAGTTCTATCAAACGTTCCGCCGAAGTAAGTACCCGGATAGCAGCCGGAATCTGCCGGCTCAAGTCCACCATCGGACGTTGTATCTGCGATACCAGCTGCAAGAATGCAGCCATCATTCCGAATGTTACCGTCCCCTCACGCAAACCGAATACGCCCCATAAAAAGGCAACGGCATAGCCAGTCATAAAACCGACCTGCACCATCGAGCGGGAAAACACCGAAAAATCAGTACGCTGCTTTACCTTATCCTGCAGTACAGACTGCACCGCATCCAGCTTATGTACAGACTGGCTGGTATATTCCAAGGTACGAAGCAGGATACGATGCTGCAAATTCTCCTGCAAATGACTTTGAATCTCACTGTCCGTCGTACGTATCTCGCGCGACAGACGGCGCATTTTTCGTATATATCCTTTACTGAACAACAATGCGACAGGCATGATAAAAACCAGCACAATGGTCAGACGCATATCCAGATAAGAAAGGAAATACAAAGCTCCCAGCAACTGGAAACACGTGATAAATACCGCAGGCAGCATCCGACACAATGCATCGGTTATGGTCTGCACATCCTCCTCCAGACGATTCAGCATATCTCCGGTATGCAGCTGCTCCCTTCCCGACCAGCAGCTCTCCATCAAATGCACAAAAAGCTTGCGGTGCAATTCATTCCGTAACGCAATCTCCATGCGACTGGTCAGACAGCTACGGGCAGCAGACAATACCAACTGCAGTACTAGACAACCCACCATCCATCCGATATACATGGAAAGATTATCTCCCGACACACCTGTGGCAATATCTATCAAATGCTTGCAGACAAACACAAAAAACAAAGAAGCCCCCACCTGCAACATCCCGGTCAAAGCATACACCATTATCGGTATCCGGAAGCCACAGGAAATATTCCAAAGCCACTTTATACACTTTCCTATCCTCATACAGACAAAAATACTATCTTTTTTTCATTCTCCTGTCCCTTCGCATCCACCATCTGCACACAAATAACAGGTAACGGCGTACAGGAAGCAGCTTACGCCAAAGTGCCGCCATAAACAGTTGCGAAGAAGAAGTGATGTCTATCACACGGCCGTCGCGTATAATCTTCACCACTACCCCTGCCACGTCTTCCCTGCGGCAGCATTCCGTAGCATGGAGGTTTCCGTCCCCCATCAACATGATATGTTCTCCCTTTATTCTATACACCCGATGCAACACATAACGATTGCCCGGCAAACAAGCCAGCACCACACTTCCCACGGCGAACGCTTCCGCCTTTTGCAGCACCACAGTATCACACTCCTCCATAATAAACGGTAACATACTGTTTCCTTTAGCCCGCAGCGTTACCGAATTCCCACTCTGAAGCATCTGGCTTACTTCTATAAAAAAAGCCTCATTATTAAGCAGTAATTTATCAGCCCCCATTCTATAGCAATCAACACAAAAAAATCCCCTTTCCAGGCTCTACCACACCGGAAAGGGGATACATAAAATTAGTTAGCGCGTGTAATTACGGCACGGCTCAGACGAGGATCGTCATAGAACATATTGTCTACACCACCCTTATAGTCCATCTTGAGCTGTGATTCAGATACACCGTATTCATTTACCAGACAGTCATAAACTGCTTCCGCACGTTTCTTGCTCAGACGTTCATTCGTCTTCTTGCTACCCGTTCCGGCATCTGCGTAACCTGTAATGGTGTACACTGCATTCGGATCAGAAGCCTTGATAGCCTCAGCCAACAGACCCAGGTTCGCACGAGCTTCCTTCGACAGGTCAGCTCTTCCGATACGGAAGATAATCAAGTTAGAAGCAGCTGTCTTCTTCACTTCCTGTTTCGGATTACGGTTGCTTTCGTCGATGGCATTCCGCAAGCGTGCGTTTTCATCGTTTGCACGGTTCAACTGGTCACGCAAAGCATTGATTTCGCCCACATTGGTACGAACCACAGTCTTGCTCTTGTCCCATCCGCGACGTTTGAACTTGTAAGTCAAACCGACAGAAGCACTCAGCAGACCGTCAAACTTAGCTCCACCAATTTCTCCGTCAATGGCATCGTCCACCATGGAAGCACGTAAATCGATGAAAGCATCGAACGCGTCACACAAACGGAAGGAGTTCAACCAACCTGCACTCATCGTTACATCACCAGCGGTAGGAGCTTCCCATGTGCGCATGTAGCCCACACCACCATAGAAACTGCTGTTCCAGATACGGTTTTCCTTGTAACCGCAGAACAGGTTAGACAGATTGAACAATACATCGGCGCGCAAGTTGTAATATTTGAACTTCGAATAATTCATACCGCTTCCCCAGCCAGGCACTTGTTCGCCAGTAGAATGAGCTTCTCCCCAGCGAGTTGCACCTTTCAGAGAAAGGCCGTTGTACATCAAACGAACTCCGATTCCTGGAGTAAACCATTTACCTACAGCAATGTCGAGTGCAGGCGAGATACGTTTGCCAAAACCTATCTGCTTGTCGTGGTCACCAAACATCACCTGCGGTCCGGCCCCCACACTGAGGAACCAGTTATCCCAGAAGTGATTGGTTTCCACTTTGTACTTGTCATTACTGTACTCCACGGTTTCTGTAAAATCACCATTTTGTATGGTCTGCTCCGACTGAGCCAGAGCAGGACCTGCAGCCGCCAAAGCCAAGGCTGCAAAGATTGTTTTTTTCATCATATTATTATTTTGGGGTTGATTGTTAAATTTATTTTTCCCTTACACAACGAACTGCACATGCATCACGACGGCTGGAACTAAAATCACAAACACTGACTTTATTTTCCGCCCCCCATGGGGTTGAACCGTTTACTTCCGTATAAGAACCTATCGACATATAAGCAGAATATGCATCGGTAGTACCACCTATATTGTATGGAGAAGCCGACCAGTATCTTGACATTCCACCTCTCATCAATACTGACCCTTGACCAGCAGACCACATCGTACCTGTCGATCCGTATCGGCTACCAGTTTGCGGATAGTATGCACCTTCTGTATCCGATTCATTTCTCTTGAAATAAAAACCATTGTCATACTTGACATAGTTGATATAGTCGAGTCTGCTTGTTGTACCAGAAATTCCAGATGTATTGCCATCGCTTCTCTTCACAAACCCTGTCCATGTATACTTGTTTGCTACACGATACCCTACAGGAGAAGGATCATAAATAGTCTTCACATCAGTCCATCCGGCACAGGCAACAGGATCTTCCAAATAATCCGGCCATGCAGGTTTGGTTAAATTAACATCTCCCCAAAGGTAATTGTTGGTTTCAGCCATCCAATTGCCATGAGAATTGTCAATATATTTCTGCATCTCGCCCGGATGCTGTATTGTTTCAGTAATAGTTCCTGTTTGAGAAACATATATTGGGAAAGAAGTTTCAACTTCCTGCACAGCTCCGTCAACATAATATGTAGAACTGTTTGGAAACGGATCCTTACGTCCCCACTGATACAATGTAACATAAAGAGATGTTTTGGAATGGGCCCCTAAAGTGCGATCCATCACAATAAACTGGTCTCCAATCTTATTGGTACAGACCTCATCGGAAGGCATTTCATCGCCTACTCCCCAAATATGCCAGCTCCAAAGGATATCACCGGTCTGGTTATCACCGCTATATACAGCAATCACTGCATTGCCGACATTCTTATTTGCTGTGTAATAACAACGTCCGTCAGTATCTAATCTGACAGAAGACGCATCAATGAAACCGTCCACATCCTGCCATAACAGTTTGGCTGATTTCGGACTGATATATGCAGATTCAGTATGGAATCCGGCTCCAGGAATAATACCTTTCTGGCCATTGCCAATGACAGTTGCAAGGAAAGAGTGCTCACCTGTAGTATTTATCATATAGCAATTGGCTGTCTCTTCCTGAGCAGGTGCATCATCTATCACAGCCTGATTGTTTTCCAGCACAGTGGCATTCAACGGCATTACGTAATACTTACCTGCCTCGAAGTCGCAAAGTGCTTCTGTTGTGAAAGACACCTCATGTTTGTCGGTCAGGAAAGTGCAATGCCATGTAGTCCCCTTCTGTGCACCCGGTGCAGCAACAGCATACGCAATCACAGTTTCCGAGAGTAAAGGCTGGTTTGAGAAAATCAGATTCAGAGAAGTGCTCTGTGCGTCGGCCACACCTGCAAGACCTTTATCAAGATTGGTAAGGTCGTATGTGTAGCTTCCAGCCACAGGAGCTCCAGTCTCCAATGTCACACGCTGAAGCTTCTCGTCCACAGACAAGCCTTCAACATTAGTGAGACTGAACTCAAAACGTACCAGCGAAACCATCTGACGCATCTTCAACTGATAGTTTCCGCTACCTAAATTAGCAATTGCATCAGTAGCTTTCACATCATAAGCTGCTATAGAGTTTTCATCGGCATAAATCTGCTCTGTGGGTATTGAAACAGGAACAGCCTGCAGATTCGATACATTATCGCTGAACGGATAGTAAGCATACTTGGGTATATCACCCGCGGTCACACTGCCCGAAAATGTGGTCTGAGCAGCAGGCGAAGAGTGATTGCCTGTAAACGCAGCATTCACTGTGTTGTCACCAAACACACCCACTCGGTCACCAACCGACCATTCCATAAACAAAGCCCCGTTTTCGGCCATACCTCCCACTTGTGTGCGGGTAGAGTGCAATGCCGAAAAGCCATCGAGCGTTCCGGTTAAATAAATTTTCTCCTGCATGGAAGAAGAAGGTTCCTCCAGCTCTGTACAGGCTGCCATCAAACCGGTAAAAACGAGCAAACAGCCTATCAATCCGTTCTTCTTTTGTTTCATTGATTTTTAGTTATATAAGAGAGTAAAAGGATGCTGTCCCAGTAACAAAAAACCGGAACAGCGTCCTCACTGAATTTATTCTATTACATTGCCGCCTTCATCAAACAAAGCATCATAATTCAATTCATTTTCACTGCCACTTTTTCGTTTCAATTCTAAGCGGAAGTTATTTTCAATGATTGTCTGCGGTAACCATTTACCATAAACATCCATTGATTCACCTTCATTCTCAATATAATCGCAACCAAAGAAGTTCATCAGCACAATGCCTATAGGAGCTGAGTTGTTTGTTGGATCAATCAAATAGTTATAAATCGGACCATTAATTGCATTCGCTGCAGTAACGGTATTACCACTTTGTCCTAAAGACGGATTATAACTCTGATTGTCATTTACAACGCAGAAGCCACCCAAACTGTTTATATACCAGTTTCTCAAACCGACATCACCAGCTTCAGGTTTATTATTGTTGATTGCCTGCTTAATGAAGTCTTTTACAATAGATATTTTCGTATCTACTCGTCCGTTATCGCTCCAATTCGGAACTGAAAGATAAGGGTTGTTCAGACGCTCCAGATGCTGTTTCCATACAGTGATTCCTGTAGCATTTTCCGGTGTCATATAATATGGATAGTCTATATCACGGTCATTCTGAGCATATAATGTAGAAGAAATATCGTCACCACTTGTATTATAAGCCTGACGCATGAATACATAGTTTGTAGCATCTGTTGAAGGATTGTAAGTATAACCTGCATATTCTTCTCCTTCAGCTCCCAATGCACCTGTAACTTTATCAACTTTACCTTCTTTTAATGGCAATTCAGGACACTGATAATTAACAAACACCACAATTTTTCCCATCAAATCCTCTATGGTAGTATTGGCATTCAAGTTCGTTTCCAATGTAATACCATTTACGCTTGAAGGACTATAATTATCCAAAATTCTATCAATTTCTCTAATCCAACGCTTTACTTCCTCATACTTGCCTTTATTGTCATCCCCACTGGTTCTCAACTGCTTGAAATTGATATTCAGAACAATAAATTCCTGGCATTTTCTTCCTAATTTGCCATATTTATCATTATATTCTGTAATTTTCTTATCCAGCATCTCCACATAAGTATTCAAAGCTTCAGTTAATTCTATACGTGAACTATTTGCATCATAAGTATACATTTTATAATTATCATTCCAGTTTGTCCAAGATCTTTGTTTCCAAGATATTCCTTTTTCATATCGAACTGCATCATTTGCCACATCAGCATTTTGAAATCCAACCATAAAAGAGAATGCACGTGCACCTGCAGCAAACTGCTGTTCTATATCCAGCTTTTGGTAAGGACCCATCACAGTATTTGTACCGACCACATCGGCATTATAACTATAAGAGTTATGTGTTCCAGGAATAGACAACTGAGAAAAATAAGTTTTTTTATCCATAGAACTCATCCAGTAATAGAAGTCTGTACCTTTTAATGCTGGCAATGAGGTTATATTGATTTTTTGAGACTGAATATCTGCGGTGTTAAGTATTTTCGTATTACTACCCTGCCCTACCATATTGACAGTAACTGCTGTCTGCGTTTTTTCCGGATGAGTATAAGGTAACAGGAAAGCCTTAACCACTAATTTTTGTCCGGTCTTTAAAACTACAGGTTTACCATCCTTATAAGTTGGTATTGTCACAAGATTGCTAACTGTACCATTATCAACAGGTGTACATTTACCATCATCTGAACCCATATTTTCATCAATTGTCAAAAGGAATTCTCCTGTAATATTCTGAGTGGAACGTACAGAGACCTGAGATACCTGATATTCGTCATTGGCCACAGTTCCAGCCTTAGGTCCGTTTACTGTAATTTCAAGTACGGTAACAAGTGGCTTGAAGTCTAGTGTTATAGGTTTCGTTCCTTCAGTCAAACGACTGGCCTTGCTATGCGCATACATATAGGCATAGTTCATGTTCGGATAAGCTGTATAAGTAGTTCCATCAAACTCTATATTAACGGGATCCTGACGAAGAGGTATAGAACATTTCACCTGGGTAGCACTTATTCCCCCTGTAGAAGCCGTTGCCGGATACAAAGCATAGAAATGATGTACATCTTCCGTACCCCACTGCAAACCGTTTTCTCCCATATTGACTTTTGCCAATGTACCGGTTGAAGACTTATCATTGTCCACAACCACCTTATAATCAAATTCGTGATTTGGCGTATTAGGCGAACTTGCTGCCTGCGGACAATAAATACTAATCTCATCATTGTTTACCCAATATACAGGATATGAGTTGCCATTACGTTCCCCATAAATAGTTCTCGTTTTTCCATCGCTAAACTCATAATCTGCATGATTAGCGGAAAATTGAATTTCATCTCCTGTGGTAGCCGGGCCATATTCATTTTTATTAACGTCATCTTTACATGCAGTCAAAACTGACATAAAGATACTTATAAATAATATTATTTTTTTCATTGTATGTCCTCCTAATTATTAAAGATCCCATTCGCTATTATTTGTAAAATAATCACTTTCTGCACCAACATCCTGATTCTGAATGGAGATTGTCGGTTCATCCTGCTTATCTTCATCAACCACTGATGCACAAAAATTACCTTCCAGCTCTACCTCCAGACAAGTAGTTTGCGGAGCTTCATACTCTTTTTGTTCTTGATTCTTCATAAAATCCTCACTTTCTTTTTAGATTTAAAAAATTAACTTTGGTCTCCCTAAATAAGACCCTTACTAAACTCTCATTTTGTTTTTTCATACGCATTTATTTTAAAAAAACGTTTTCTTTTTCTTAGTTCCATAACCATAGCCGTAACCATACCCGTAGCTATAACCATAGCCATGACGCTCTGGATTGGCCCCGTTCAGAACCAGTGCCATATTCTTCAGTTTCTTTTCCTGATAAAGTTTTTCTATATCCGGCAACTGACGACGGTCGAGCTTGCCTGCACGTACCACAAAAATGGTCAGGTCAGCTATACGGTTTGCAATCGTAGCATCGGCAATCAAACCCACCGGCACATTGTCGGCAATGATGTAATCATAGCGGGTACGCAGTTCATTCATCAGTTCATCCAAACGATTGTCCATTAACAGTTCAGCTGGATTAGGAGCCAAAATTCCTGCCGGAATCAGGTCAAACCCTTCCTGATGCTGTATGATATCATCCACCTTCACCGTATTGTCCGACAGATAATTGGTAACACCTACATGATAGTGCCCGAAATGACGGCTTAATGTTCCCTTACGAATATCCAAATCGACCATGACTACCCGTTTTTTCATATAAGCCAGACTCATGGACAAGTTGCGTGCAATAAAGGTCTTTCCCGCTCCGATATTGAACGAAGTAAAGGTAATTACCTGCGCAGGCTTGTCTTTTTTGGAAAGGAAAGCCATGTTAGTACGTAAAATACGGAAGGCTTCCGACACGATGTCATCACCCTGCTCTTTCACTGCCATTACCTTCTTCCGGTGGTCTTTCATGGCTTCTTTATCCAACGGAATTTCTCCTAAATAAGGCACGGAAGTAACTCCTTCTATATCCTTCCGTCCGTGAACCCGTGTATCCATAAAGAGAATAGCCAGACAAACGGCTCCCGGCAAAGCGATTCCCACCAGCAATCCCAGCAACAGGATACGGTTTCGGTTGGGAGAAATCGGGGCATTGCTTCCTTCCGCTCCGTCTATCACGCGGGCATTGTTGTCGGCCATGGCCTGTGAAAGGGCATTCTCCTCACGTTTGTTCAGCAGGAACAGATAAAGGGCTTCCTTGATTTTCTGCTGACGTTCGATAGACAGCATCTGCCGTTCTTTTGTCGGAATAGCCGTCACACGGTCCTGGGCACGCATTTCACGGTTCTGTGCGTCATTGCGTTTCACATTCAGGCTGACAATCATGTTGTCCACAGCACGAATAATACTTTGCTTCATGGCACGAAGCGAATTGTTGAGTTCCTGCACCACAGGGTTGTTCACACTACTGTCATCAATCAAGTGGTCACGCTTCAGTTTAGCTGCATTGTAAAGACTAATCTGATTTTCAATGTTCATATCGCTGATTCCCGTGTTAGAAGGTATCAGGTCAGTTTCCTTACTAGGGTCTGTCAGGTAGTCCTTAATAAAATTAGCCAGACGAAGCTGAGTTTCCAGTTCCATGGCATCGGCATTGTATTTCTGCGATTCAGTCATATACATACCTGCCGAGGAAGCAATGTCCACAATCTGATTCCGCTGCTTGAACGATTCCAGATTGGATTCTACATTTCCCAACTCACGTTCAATGATGATAAGACGCTCATTGATAAAGTTAGCGGTATTCACTGCCACCTGATTCTTTTCTTTGATGGCCTCTTCATTGTATACCGTAATCAATGTATTCAGCACATCTTCCGCACGGGCTGGTGAACTGTCTTTCAAAGCCAGAGTAAGGATGGAAGCTTCCTCTTCTTCCTGCTGAATACCCAAGGCATTCTTATAATAATTCACCATCGATTCTACCGGAAGTTTCTGTACCCGTATAGGCGTATTCAGCCAGGAATCACGCAAATAATTGGTTGCAGTTACCACCACATTCATCCCTTCGATGATTGCCACCGTATCATTCAACGCCACCTCATACGACGGTTTCGCCTCAATTCCCGAGAAATCAGAGAGGGTTACCGTCTTTGCATCTTTCAGGGTCATCGTAAAAGAGAAGCTTTGTTCGGGCAATGCATCCGGAAGGCTGACCAATACGGGTGATTCGTTGTACAACTCATTGCTGCGCAAACCGTCCTTTATCTGATAGCTCACATCGGCATGTACACGCTGCACCACCTCGCGCATCAGCTTCTTGGAACGGAACTGCAATATTTCATTGGCCACATTCACCTTGTTAATAAAATTATCGAAGCGGTCCAGACCGGAAGTACTGGCTTTGTTCGACGGATCTTTGATAATGACCGTAGCCGAACGAAAGTACACCAGCGGAGCACGGGCATAATTATACCACGCAATCCCACCGCAAATCAAAATGGAAAGTAAGAACCACTTCCATTGAGAAGCCAAATACATGAATAAATCCACTATATTCAGCCCTTGGTCATTCTTGTTAGAAGAATTGTTCGTCTGCATATCGTTTTGTAACTATTAATTAGAATCATCCTTACTTAAGCACCCACAAAAGTGAGCATACGGCCGTTACGACAGACAACAAAGTTGTAGCAACCTGCCATCCCCGGTCTTCCACATCCTTTTTCTTGTACTTAGGCTCTACATATACAATGTCATTCTGCTGAAGATAGAAACAGGGAGAATCAAATATGTCCTTGGTACGCAGGTCGTGCATAAAAATCTGACGTTCGCCCTCTATTTCACGAATTACAGCTACCCGATCTACTTTGGCCTTGGAAGTCAAATCTCCCGCCTTGGCTATGGCTTCCAGCAATGTCACGCGATCCCCGTCTACGGTATAGGTTCCATTACTTCCCACAGCTCCCAGCACCGTATATTTAAAATTTAAGAACTCAATGGAAACCAGCGGGTCTTTCATATATTCTCCCTCTTCAATTTTCTGCTTGATTAAGTCGCGCACTTCGCTTACTTTCATTCCTTCAATGTGCAACTTGCCCAAAATAGGGAAATCAATGTCACCGTTTACATCCACACGATAACCTTTCTCGTTCACCTTGCTCGAAGCATCTGCAGTTACGCTTCCATCCGTTCCTACACGGAATGTACCATCATAAATATTGAACGGAATGGCCAGCTCCGGATTTTTGCAGCTGACAGTAATACTCAGACGGTCATCCCGATGCACCACTGCCTCATGCTTGGTTTCAATGGGATATTTCAGTCCCATTTCCATATCCTGCAAATACACGAAATTCTTGCGCGACGCACAGGAAGTCAACAGCAACACGGCAAGCAAGCTTGCCCATAAATAGACTGGTTTTTTCATACGTTTAGGTATAGTTAAGTTATTAGTAATTTATTTCTATTTGTCTGTTCGAAGTAACATGTTCCGGCATAACAGGGCTGCCTCTTCATCGGGTCTGCATTCCAATACTCCCACAGGAACTTGTTCTACCATCCGAATCAACGTGTCATAAAGGCAAGCACGTAATTCCGCATCCTGATGAATGACACAGCATCCCGGAAAAAGTGCAATAAAAGCTTCCACCTCTTGCTGGCGGACAAAACGGTTTGCAGGAGCCTGTTTCAAACGCACCATTCCACCTACCGGATAGGAAAGCGACTTATAACAAGGAGTCTTGCCACTCCAAGGAGTACCGTAGGCATACACTCTTCCATTCACAATACGTAAGGTCGGATTATCATCATTCAGCAATTCAGTTCCCGGGATATATTTCAACCACAACGCAGAATGTGTACTTTTGCCCGTTCCACTCTTCCCCATAAAAAGGAAAGCCTGGTTCTCACAAAAGACAGCTGAAGCATGAATGGATACAGCATCCCGGTAAAGAACTGCCTGCGAATAGGCAATGCGAAGCAAGGAAGACAATGCATGCCCAGCCCGTTTATCTTCTTCGTGCAAAAACACCCTGACAGTTGAAAACCGTCTGTCAGCCTGCATGACATGCAATGTTCCTCCCTGTTCTGCAGAAAGTGTAACACAATACCCTTCTGCCTCTTTATACAAACTAACGTAGCCCATATCGCTGAGCGTATTCTCGATTAATTCACCCGAAGGCATCGCAGCCTCATTTTCCACCGAAGTACACACCGTACACTTCAGCAAAGCTTTTTCCTGCCCCTCCTTCTTACCATAGAAGGGGCGAAAAGAGGGTAATAAGGTATCAGCATCCCATCCATCCGGAAGACTGACACTCACTTCAAATCCTGCGATAGAAAACTGACGTTCTATTCTCATTTCAATTGTCCTTTCAACAAACTAGAAAATACCCAAAAACCTTCTTTGGGCGCATAACGAAATGCAAAACGAATATTACGCTGAAAAGCACATGCCGTCTGCCATTTACCGGCCAAAAGCGATTGTGACTTCCGCTGATGTCCGGGAACATACAAGCCAAAATTTCCGCCCCTCCAGATAATATCAAATAAAGGGGATGAATCTGAAGCGACCTCCTGATAAGGAAGATACGCCACTGGAAGTCCCAGATGCTCCACCAAAAATGCATGTAGCAACTGCTGCCATCTGTCCATTCCCAATTTTAATGTAATCTTTTTCATTTCTTCAGATTCCACCTCATCATGCAACTTATAGCAACTGCGGGCCATATCGCACAACTGACGCAATCCGATTCCCCATCCCAAAGCATGCTTTAAAATATGTAAGCTCTGAAGCAGGAGATTCAATACAGGAGAGGGAATCCTTACATCCTGTCCTCCTTCCAAGCTCATGTGATTATATCCATATTGCTGTTCCAGCTCTTTTGCATAACGTTGTAAAAAAGGATTATGCAAGTCCAGCAAGCATGTATGATGCTCCACTTCTACTCCCTTCCATGCGTAGGTCACACTCTGATCGGCTTGTACCTTTCCCCGCAAGCCACACTGACGGATAAGAGAAAAAGCTTTTTCAAACATCTGCCGGCTATCGAAATAAAAATCAATATCCCCACATTCGCGTAACAAAGGGTTCTCATATAACGAGGCAATTCCTTGCCCCTTCTGTAATACAGGCTGAACTCCGCTTTCGGTAAACCATTGCACCAATAATTCCAGCGCCTTGTTCATCTGCATATTTTTACGCTCAATAGCATCTGTTTCTGCCATCCAGCGAACCAGCAGTTCTTCTGCCGGTAAAAAATGTTCAGGCAAATGCTGTATTCCCTGAAAAACAATTCCGGTAACAGTCTGCTGCCTTGACAAAAGGTACAAGTTCTTCCACTCCCCTGCAGACATTGGAAAACAAGACAAATCTTCTATCCTGCTCTCCCATAACCCTGCTCTCAACAACACAAGTAATGCTTTCTGTACCTTCTTCATATCTTTTTCACAGTAAAACCTTTCCTAACAAATCAATCCAAAAGCCTGCCAGTCTGCCAACTGTTTCTCCAAATCACGGCGGGGCACCCCTGCATCGACTTTATATTCCTGACACAAACGTTCTGTCAGTTCATCCAAGGTAGTACACCCATCAGCTACACACTGCCATATCCATGCTGCCGTCTGATTCAAGCTATACACTTTACTCATATTTACATTACCTGCGCAGGCATCCACAATCATGTAGCGATTGCCAATCTTACGCAGTTGAATTCCTTTACGTATCTCTATCTTATCCATATCAAAGCTATTAGAATTTTTTACCCATAAAAATGGACATGGCCGTAAGCCATACGATTTTAATATCCATCCATAAAGAGCGGGTACGCATATATTCCAAGTCCATTCTAAGACGTTCCAGCATTTTTTCCATCGTATCAGTGTAGCCGTTGTAAAGAGTCGCTTTAGAAAACAGCCCCGGACGCAAACGATACAATAACTCATAATCCGGATTGATAGCCTTAATCTTATCCACGAAAAATTTCCGTTCCGGACGTGGTCCTACAAAACTCATTTCTCCTTTCAGCACATTCCATAGTTGCGGCAATTCATCCAGATGATGCACCCGTAAGAAACGTCCGATTCGGGTCAGCCTCCGGTCATTTTTCTGGCAAAGAGCCGGTTTTCCATCCGATTCAGAATCGACCGACATCGATCGAAACTTATACAAAATGAAAGGCTTTCCACCATACCCGATACGTTCCTGACTAAAAATCACTGGTCCCCCATCCTCATGCTTGATTAACCAGGAAATAAGTAAAAACACCGGAGAAAAAATAATCAAGGCTAACAAGCTTACAATTACATCAGCCACACGTTTCACTCTGCAAGCCGTAACCGACATCCCCGCACTCGGATAATAATAATGGTCATTTGCCACATAAGCCATCATGGCTTTGGACATGACATCTTCTTTGTTTACATTTTTCATAACTCCAAGTATATGGTTAAACATTTATCAATCATACATTCCTTCGTAAACATGTCACGATAACGTTTAGTCGCACCTTCCGAAAATTTCCGATATACCTCCTCATTTTCCGTTACCGCTTCAATTGCCCGGGCTAAATCTTGCGCATTCCCCGGTTCCGCATTCATCCCCGATACGCCTTCTTCATTCACCCAGGACACTCCTGACTGAGGTATTCTGGTAGCTACCACAGGCTTTCCGCACGACATTGCTTCTATCTGCACAATACCAAACGCTTCTGTTTTCTGCACACTGCTCATGCTAAATACATCGCAGGCTCCGTAGTAGGCAGGCAGTTCCTCGTCGCTGACTCTCCCTAATAGTCTCACCTTTTCCTGCAAATTCAAGGAAACAATTTCCTTCTGCAGCTCTTCCTTCAAAGCCCCGGATCCCCCAATCAGCACCACAAAATCATCCTTCAAATATTTGGCTGCCTCCACTAAAAAACGATACCCTTTATAGGCTACCAGACGACCAAGTGAAAACACGATTTTCTTGCCCGGATACTCACTTCTGAGGGCCTTCACCGCTTCCGGTACAGGTTGCATCGGTTCTACTCCGATAGGCAGACAGACCGTCTTATGCTGCACGTGTTGTAAAAAAGGCGATTCTGCCAAATAGACGGGAGAAGTTCCCACAATCACATCAGCACGCTTCAACAGCCATTGCTGCAAAGGATAATACAGCTTCAGCAACATCTTTTGCTTTTGAATGTCACTGTGCCAATGAAGCACTACTTTTCCTTTATATCCAGAAAGGAACAAGGCCAAACAAGCCATAGGGTCAGGATGATGTACATGAATTATATCATACTTTCCACAAATTTTACGCAAAGTGAAAATCATGGAAGGCGAAATCATCGTTGCACAAGCTTTTACCCAAGTATGGGTGCAAATCAGCTGTGCATGCTCATTCAGCAAGATAATCCGGTCCTCCCCTTCCTCTGCTGCACACAGCATGTGACATTCGATTCCCCTTTCGGACAGTCCTTTCATTAAATCAAATGCAACTTTCTCAACTCCTCCACGTATGGGATAGAATTTTCCTAGTTGCAATACTTTCAGATTTTCCACATTCATAGACTTCAATTTATTCCCAGAAAATGCTACTACCTACACATTTATAGGCCAGCATTCACTTTCACCATTTCAGGGTATCCGAGTATGTTTTCGAGTTAATTTAGAATAATAGATATGCACCTTCAATCAGCACATCCCAATATTTAGCAGCCTCACTCTAGAAGCCTCCAGAAAGATTCATAGCAAATAATTTACGCGATTAACCACGTTTTGTCAGTTCGTCGTACAAACGAATATAATCAGAATAACGATCTTCTTTTTTAAAATGCATCAATGCATATTCCCGACACCGGCTTTGATAATAAGACTTGCCCCGCTGCCGTATCATTCGTGCTGCTTCCAGCAACTCCTTATAATCACCCTGCTCCACTACAAAGCCGGTTTTATCTGTCACAGCTTCTACACTTCCTCCTGTCCGGTAAGTTACCACCGGAGTACCGCAAGCTATCGCCTCCATATTGACCGTAGGATAATTATCCTGCCAGGTAGGATTAATAAACGCGTCGGCTATAGAATACAATCCGGCCAACTGCTGTATATTCTCTGTCCGGGCTATACCAATGATATTTTCAGGCAGTCTCTTTCTTTCCTCCGGTTTAATACCTACCAGCACAATCAGTTCTTCCTTCTTCAGAAGAGCAGCCATCTGAATGAAATCATCCAGCCCTTTTTCCCGGCTCCAGATACTGGCTACCCCCAGCAACACATGCTTATCGCCCAGCCCATATTTCTCCCTTACTTCCTGTGCATCATACACACGAAACACCTCCGTATTGATACCATTATGAATCACCTGGAAATTATATCCGCAGAAAAAAGACTTCTGCATCTCCGACTTTATCCAATTGGATACCGGTACAATCACCAGTTTGTCTTGCGGCATGGAAGTAAAAGCCTCCTTCTTATCAAGATAGTTCTGCCGGCTACGGTCTATCCACAAGCTTGCCGGGAACTCCTTACGCTGAGGACACTCTCCGCACCCATCCTGCCAACGGTTACAGTTCACATAAGAATAATAATAACAATGTCCCGTATAAAGCCAGCAGTCGTGTACAGTCCACACTACCGGAATATTGCATTTTGACAAGTACTCAAACAAAATCCGGTAATTCAGAAAATAGCCATGAATGTTGTGTATATGAATCACATCCGGCTGAATCCGTTCAATCTGCCGGATAAATTGCCGAGTAGCCAATGAAGAAGCCAGTCCATGACGGTCAAACAAGCGCGTTTCCAGCCCATGCCATGCCACACTCCATTTGTTGCCTACCGGCACCAGCTTTGAACGGCAAGGCTTTATGCCATCACGTCCACGGCTGTAAGCAATGTAACTCTGCCAGCCGTTCTGCATAGCCAGTTCCCCAATTTCCTGCATGATGCGCCCCGTAGAAGTAGAGACACGCAACACCGGATTTATCTGAAGCAATGTTTTCATTTTGCAGTTATTGAAGTAAACAAGCGAATCCATTGTGACATGACCGCCTGTTCTGAATAAGTGTCCACCACTTTTCGGGCATTCAGCGACAACATTTTCCGATAAGCTTCATCCTCCATCACTTTCATCATCGCATCAGCCAACGCCTGAATATCTCCATTCGGAACCAACAAACCATTTATACCGGTTTGGATAATATCTTTCGGACCACATTTATAGTCAAACGATACCACGGGAAGCCCACAGGCCATCGCCTCAATCATCACCATCGGAAAACCTTCATAATTGGAACTCATCACCAGCATGTCACTCTTCACATACTCTTCCCCTATCTGCTTAGTAGGTCGGTTAAGGCAGACTGTATTCTGCAGTTCCGCCTTATCAATCATCTGCTGCAACATCTCTCGCCATTCTCCCTGACCAAAAATATCCAATTTCCAGTCGGTAAACTTCCCGGTATACTGAACCAACTCCCAAGCCTGAATCAGACGGTCAAACCCTTTCTGGTAATCCAGCCGTCCCACCGCAATCACCCGCTTGTTCATCACATCCGAATAAGCATCGCTTACATGCATAGCAGCATTGGGAATTACTTCAATGTTCGGTAAATTTCCCCAATACCCCCTGTCTTCATTGGTCAGCACCACAAACTTGTCAAAACGACGTACTATCTGTTCATCCTGCCGTGTACGCAGTTTATCAATCCATCCCAGCAGCCCTCTCCGTCCATACTGCAAGCGGAAAAACTTACAATAATGCAGCTCCAGCACTTTCTTGCTTCCATCCTTTATATCCGGGATAAATGAAGATTCAGAAGGGTAAAGCGACACTACGATGTCCGGTTTCTCTTTCAAAAGCAATGCTGTCAACTTCCGTTTATGCTCCTTTCTTTTACGGAGATAGCCGGTTATCTTTTTCCATGCTCCTTTTCCATTATCCTCCGAGTAATTGATTCCCAAATCTGTCATGCGTACCTTCTCCGGGAACGGATAAAAAGGAGGACGCTGGTGCTGATCGGTTGTTACCACAGAAACCTCCCATCCAGAAAGTAGTGAAAGGTAAGTAACCTTGTTCAGGAGCACTCGTTCCATCCCTCCGGGATTACATGTGGAGTGGGTGCAATAGATGATTTTCATAGATTTTTATCAGAGGTTATTTGGAAAGCCGCTTTATAACCTTAGCAGGATTTCCTCCTGCCACACAATCAGCAGGTATACTTTTAGTTACGACAGAACCTGCAGCAATAATACTGCGTGCACCAATCGTAACTCCTTTTAATATCACACAATTCATGCCAATAAAAACATCATCCTCTATTGTAACAGGTGCAGATACTCCCCAATCTGTAGATGGGCTACGACGTAAAAGAAAATCCATATTATGAGCATCTGTATCTATTAGAATACAATTTCCCCCAATCTTCACATGATTACCTATTGTTATTTTTTTATGTGACCATAATACAGTACTGCTCATACCTACATTATCTCCAATGCTTATACAAGCATCATGCGTAGCATAAATCATTCCTCTTTTATTGGCACACAAAGCATTGATGCCCCAACCAGATGAAAAATAAAGATTATTTCCTATTTTTACATTTGCAGTTGGGAATAGCGTGATGTAAAGTTTCCCATGAATCACACAATGTCTACCATGTTCTATACCATACATTTTAAGACGAAACAAATTGTAGTAAGAACTTAGTCGGTTTCTTACTCTTTTTGTAAACCGTATGATACTTCTATTGTTTTTCATATTCAATTACATCATCATATATTTCCAATACTCTATTGATTATTGTCTTGCGGTCATGACGTATTATTGCTACTTCTTGGGCGTTTTTTCCAATAGAAACATTCATATCTCTATCTTCAAATAAAAGTTTCATCAAATACGCTATCTGATATGGGTCATTTGAAGGGACCAAAAAGCCAGTCTTTCCATTTTCTATCAATGACGGAATTCCTCCCACATTGGTGGATACAGTTGAAATTCCCAAAAGCATCGCTTCACATAAACTATTAGGGCTATTATCTATATAAGAAGTATGAACATAGGCGGTTGCATGAAGTAAACTTTCTTGAATTTTTTCAGCTGAAGCAACTCCTAATAAACGGACATTCACAGCTTCTGGAGTAATTCCACATATTTTTTCTGCTACGACAGGGTTTATATCTCCAAAAATTTTCCATTCAAATTCATAATTCCACGTATCTTTAAGAAGTCTTGCCACTTTTAAGACTAAATCAAATCCTTTATAAAGTTGAGAAGATATAGTAGTCACAAAGATAGGGCTTTCTGGTAATATTCGCTGAGCGTTTAAAGAATAAAACTTATCACGAAGTATCTCACTACAATAATAATATTTAGCTTTCGGGTTTAATAAAGAAACTATACACTTATCCCATTGCGTACGTCCCATAAAATATTTAACAGCCCCAAATATCCTTTTTTCTGTATAACTATTTCGTTCCCAAGCTATTTTCTCACTTAATAAACTTACTCTACCCTTTATAGATTTCGCTTGGGTTATATAGTCTCTCCAAGAAACAAAGGGTGGTAAAAAAGCATTTAAACAAGCGGATAAAATACCTTGGATATGAAGAATTACAGGAATTTTTACGTATTTCGCAATTAAGCCATATATATTTTCAGACCCAAAAACTTGTATAATGTCTGGATGAAAATCATTTACCACATTCAATAAATCAGGAATTGCCATACGCTCATGCATTAGCGAAGAGCGTTCCACTTTCCCAGTAATTGTTATCAATGTATATAAAAGAGTTTTTGAAGGACGAGGAAGTATATAATAGGTAGTTCCATTCTGTATTTCCTTTTTCATTTCGCCTATCCCTCCCATATAAAAACATACTCCTAATTCTACATTACACTTCTTTAATTCTATTTCCAAAGAAGAAATCCATCCACCACCATTATAACCACCGGTTTTACGCTGATAACAGGAAGGTGTGTTTGTAAACCAAAGTACACGCATATTAATTTAAATAATGCATATTCTTTATATTATAACATCTTCTTTCTGAATATGCCTAATTGAAGAAAAATTTAATTCACTTTTCTCTGTATCTAGAATCCGCAACAAATAGACTACCTTGCTCAAAAGCACATACTTCATGTACAAGACAAGCTTTATAGTGAGGAAGAATCTGTTAGCAATTGAGATTCATATAAATCCTGATCTGCTTTACTAATGCAAAGAAGAATAGCAAATATAGGTAACAAATCGGAAGTAGCTTTAAACCAAATAATAAGATTAATAGCTAAAATCAATGTCATCAAACCTTTTAAGTTAGTAAAACGATTACACCCAATTTTCCAAAAGCAAAGAAACAATGTTATCATACTGAACATCCCGAAAAGACCAAAAAAGAAAATAAACCGAAGATAACCAATATCTGTCCCCATATAAAATCCATGATAAGACCTTCCTGTATAATAAGGATCACTCCCAGTGGGATTTGCTCCATACCCATCTCCTATGAGCCAAGTTTTCATATTATCAGGGAATACAAGCATATGACTAAATAAGATTTCATTTGAATTCGTTTCCCACCGTCCTGTTTCTGCTAGCGAAAAAAAGCCTTCAAACCCGAAACGAATCTTTTGAGAGAAAACTGGATTCGTAAAATATAACGCCGTAGTCAAAGGTACTGCTATGCATATACTAATCAACAGATATCGACCAAATTTATTTCCTGATTTATTTTCCTTTAAAATAGCATACCCCCAATAAAATAATGCTAATCCTCCTCCCACAGTAGTCGTACGCCCTATCATATTCCCTAAGACTAAAATAATAAGGAATGAAACAATATAAAACCAAATCTCTTTTTTAGACTGTGCTTTAGTAAGCAAATAAGCGATTATCACCAATATGGCCGCAAAACGTCCTCCAGCTACGTCTAATGCACATCCCAATCCATGCATACGATCTCCTGCATCCCCCATAAAAGCCTCATTTCCAGCCATCATCCCATCAATAAAATCTTTTAATGAAGGAATGTATTCCATACACAATGCCAGAATGCATTGAAAACAACAAACTCCAATCAAATAATTCGCCAGTAACTGAACACTCAATTTCTGATGAACAAATTTAATTGCACTTACCACTACATAACCTGCAGCCATCCAAACAAATACTGATATGAAATAAAAATTAAATGAATAATCGCTTGTATCATTATATACATTAGACAATAAACTGAATAGCGAAATGGGAATATTAAACAAACATATCAATAAAAAATCCTTTCCAACCAAAGATTTTCTTGTAGATGCCAATTGGAAGGCAATCAAAGGTAATGCCAATCCTGCCAAAATCATCTTTACATTAATGCCAGCTGGCAGTACCGAAGGTTCAAAGGGGAAAATATAGAAATCAGTAACTATCAGGGTGAATAGTATTCCTATTACTTTTATCATCTTATTTATAAATTATTCCGTAAACAATTTTATTCAGAAACCAACGGTACATACTCACTATAAAACCTAAATGTTTCCAAGCACACCATTGTATGAATTGACTGCGCACAGAGATATTGTGGTTCTTTAAAATATAACTATTAGCTTCCGGATACCATTCATCCCAAAGTTTCTGTTTTTTCCGGTCATCAGAAAGTAGAAAAGGAAACTTTACCTCTAACTTTAAGAATGCAATTTCCTGCTCCAATGTATTGCCAAACAATGTTTCTAATTTATTTGTTATTGTGGTTACATTATGTTGAAGCTCCTGAAGATGGCGTTCCGAATAAGTTTGACTAAAAGCATTTGTATTCAATTTCACATAATGGTAAAAGGCACGAGGAAAATAAATTGTTTTCTTGGCATGAGCAAATAACAACATCATCGTCATATCTTCCCCCATTCCATAATCTGCAGGAAACTCTATTTTATTCTCCACATAAAGTGATTTACGTATCAGTTTATTCCATACGTTATATTTCATAGCGCCACCCAACATCGCTTTCAAAGCCTCCAAAGGTGTATCATAAGCAGGTTGCTTCATATAGCGCTCTGAATTCTCAAAAGTAAGAAACCAATCACACCACACGATATCCGCATCCGTTTCTGCAGCCTTATGATAAAGCAATTCGAGCATATTCAGATCCACGAAATCGTCACTATCACAATGAAATATGTATTCTCCACGGGCTACAGAAAGACCAGTGTTGCGGGCAGCAGGCAGTCCTTTATTTTCAGCATGAGTCAAAATGCTTATGTGGTTACTTCGCTCCTGATAATCAGCAATGACATTGCGTAATATGGCAATACTTCCATCTGGTGAGGCATCATCCACAAAAATATATTCTACATCCCGCAGCGTCTGTTCCATCAATGACTTGACACATCGTCCTATGAACTTTTCAACTTTATAAACCGGTATAATAACCGAAACCTTATATTCCATTCTGTTTTTGATTTTATACAGCGATCCAATCTTTACACAAAATTCTTTCAGAAGTAAATTCCGCACAACTGCCTGGGTTGAACCATACCTTGGGAGCAACAACAACCTTTTTGGAATGTGCATTCAGAAATGCACTCCACCAACTGTAAGTGCTATTAGATATAATGTTATGTTTGCATATACTCATCAATTGCATATCAAAATGGCTGCCCCAACCACAGGCGGGATTTCCTTCTACCAACGTATAATTAAAATCTCTAAAATGTTCTTTTACCCATTCTGGATTGTCGGTGAAGACATAGAACTTAGGATAGCTCACTTTTTCAGAAATCAACTGGATTGCCTTATGGTAATATTCCACGGAACAAGTGTTTTGATACCACACACGCTGTGCGTAATCCTTTCCTTTACGGACATGGATAGCCACAGACTCACAGGCAAGCATTTCTTTTTCGAGTTTTTGATTCCGTTCATCAGCAAAAGACTGGAAGATGAAACACTTCTTTATGTCTTTTTCTATTGTTTCCACCATCTTGGCATTCTGAAATACCCCTATGATATATTGGCTTTTCTGGCCGACAACAGGCAAATTGGCATCAAAGGCCGTGGGCATATTGACCACACCGGTAAAAGTTGGAAAATATTTACGACGAATCTTGGATAAAAGGTCCGCTCCTCCTCCTAATCTCAGCACGTCCCAAAAAGATGCCTGTTCAATCTTTGCTTTCGGAAAGATATCATTCCAATCCACCTTCTCATGAGCCAGTTTAGCTGAATGATAGAAATCTACTTGTACATGATAGCCCTGGTGTTTCAAGAAAAGGTAATAGCTATACTGAAACATCCTGTTAGCAAGACCACAAGCCATATTAACAATAAACTTCATGCTCTTAATCCTCTAAATTTCTCTCTTTCCATAAACAAAGTAGCGAATCAGAATTTTTATTCTTTTCCACAAGGAAAGTTGATCCAATTCATTTAGTCTTTTATAAAAGAATTCAAAATAAAACTTTTCATCAAAGAAAGGTGATTTACGATAATATTCCCACCAGATGTCAAAGTTTACACAAAATCCTTTCCAAGGTTTCTGACCATTGTAATGTACAATTCCATTTTGTAATGCTAATGCTATATCATTATCAGTCCAATATTGCCGTAATATCGTTCTATTCCTTATTGAAAGTCCTGAAAAATAAGTAGTTACACAGAATTCAGGTTTAAGATAAGTAACCCTATTTTGACATACAATATTTAAAACATCCAAATCCTGAAATCGGAAGTTTTTTTTAGCTAACTTTTTAAATTGCTCTATAATATTGTCTTCTCTAATTTTTTTTGAGTTAAGAATAATATTCCCTGCATAAATAATACCTTTCATCTCTACTTTCCTCATTTTCTGGTAATACGCCCTCATATCAGGTATGAAGGGTATTAAAGCATTTACTCCTGCTACATAACTATCATGTAAATCCACGGAAAAATAAATATTGGATAAGTCTGAACGAAAAATCACATCTACATCTGAATAAATAATTTTATCATATTCAGGAATTAAATCTGGTATCAATAAGCGATAATAAGTAGATGTAGTAATACCTCTTATTTCAAAAGCTGAGTCAAAGGTATTATCAACTTGCCTATATTGAATACGACAATTCTGATAATACTGCGATAACTTATCTAACTCTTCTTGTTTTAATGCTATGTTAGCGGAATGTAGGATGAAAATATCATAAAATGTATCTTCCTTAGCATTCATCATCAAAGACGAGATACAGACACATGCCGGTAAAATCAGATTGTTGTCGAAAGCAAAAACTACAGGTACAATATTCATATAAACTATTTCCTTTATTGATAGATTGCTCTAATATTTGATTCTCTTAGCTACTGCGTTCCAGATAGCCGACAAGTACTTAACACAACATAGTGATACGGACATCTAGTAAGTCATTATCCCACAAATAGACTTCACATCTGCCAGCATTTATTCCAGTAAAGATTGGCGCAACAGTCTATAAAAGACTTAATCTACTAATTGGAGAAAATTACAAATATTTTTATTTCTTTAAAATGGCTTCAAATAAAGAAATCCATTGTGACATGATTACTTCAGGGGTGAATTTCTTTGAATTTTCATAAGCCTTTGCACCCATTTTTTTTCTCAGTCCATCGTTCTGCATAAGGGTAAGAAGTCGCTCTCCAAGACCTTCGATATCTCCATTTTTAACCAAAAAGCCGTCTTCTCCATCTCTAATAATATCTTTAGGACCACACGGAGCATCAAAACTGACAACAGGAAGACCGGCTGATTCTACTTCAATAATAGCCATTGGAAATCCTTCATAATTAGAAGTAAAAGCTACAATAGAGGACCTTGATAATTCTTTGCCAATATCATGCGTTTCCCCATCAAGATAAACAGAATTTTCCAAGTGTAAATCTTTTATCTGCCTTGTTAATACAGAGCGTAAACTTCCCTCTCCGAAGATATGAAGGGTCCAATCGGGGACTTTTTGTACAATCAAAGCCCAAGCATTAATCAGTCTGTCATATCCCTTTTGATATTCATATCTTCCCACAGAAATTACGCGGCGTTCCTCTAATGTTGCTCTCTCTGTAATATCCATGGTGCAAACATTATTGATTACAGAAACATTGTTAAGTTCTTTCCAATTGTCGGCATCCTCATGACTTAGAACTACGAAACGATCGTATTTTCGTAAAGAACGGATAATTTTAGGCATCATAAAATCATCAACATACCCCCATAGGCCCTTTCTTCTTGTAATACGAAACATCGGTCTACAAACATGAAACTCTACTATTTTCTTACTTCCATCTTTAATTTGCGGTAAAGCTCCCATCTCTGTACGAAAAGTAGAAATAACAATATCTGCCCTTAATTCCATCAACAATTTCTTTAACCGCTTTTTATGTTGATGAGAATTATAAAAATAATAAAATAATTTCTTTATAAAAGCACGTTTTCTATTTAAGCAATAATTGATGCCTAAGTCATAACATTTTACTTTATTATTGATTTTAAAATAAGGTTGTTTCCCCTGTTGGTCGGTAGTGATGATTGAAACATCGTGTCCCATTTCAGCAAGCAAATTAGCTTTACTCGATATTATTCTCTCTACTCCTCCTAAAAGGTATGTAGATGGCAAGCAATAAACTATCTTCATAATTTCCACTTATTATATATTGTCCATTGATAAAATATATCATTAATATTCTTTCACGAAGAAAGATGGTCAAGATCATGCTGGATATTGCAAAGAAAATATAATAAAATTTCTACCAATGAAAAATCGATTCATAATAAGAATGTTATAATATATTATATAAGATTTATAACATCAATACATAGCATCTTATCTAATCCTTTGTTAATACCATATTGATAAAGATAATACGAAGATATACAAATACATATCTGTAAAATCAGATTACTGCCGAATGCAAAAGCTATAGGTCCAATGTTCATATCAAATTACTTTCTTTATTAAAGATAGTTTTTTATATTCTTCACTTCTAATAAAACCAATCGCCTCTCTAATCGCCTGATATTTCAGAGAAAAAATGGTTCTATTAAGCTTCAATAATGAAATAAATAAAGTAAAACCTAAAGCATACCCAATACAGATTATACTCCAGAGCCTGCTAAAAAAGTTTTTATCAGGCTGATAAATGAAGCGGTACCAAAATATCGTCTTAAAACGAAAATCAGAATATATCAACATTTTTTCTTTTTCCTCATTCATCATAGTCGATCCCGCATCAAGATGTTTAATTCCGCTTCCAAACCATGTTAATTGCTTTAATCCCAACAGATACATTTTATAAAACATAACCTGGTCTTCACCTAAAGGATACCTCATGTTATCAAGCCAAAGTTCTTCTTCAAAATGAATTTTCAAAAAATCTGCCTTTCTGCAGAAGAAACATGGCCCAGCATTCGTCTGCGACCAATAGACATTCTGTTTTGGATTGTCATTATACGAGTAACCAGAATTACGCATCACTTTATATCCCCACTTACCGTCATCCTTCCTTGACAACATTCTACCAGATAGTACCATTTGGCATTTGCCTAAAAAAGAACGTTCTGCATTAGGAAATACGTCGGGAGAGATAATATCAGCATTAAATACTGTTAAATACCGATAAAGCTGCTCTACTGCAATGTCTGACAAATACACATCATCATCTAAGAATAAGATAAACTCTGTATCTACTTCATGATAGGGCAAGGCACGTTGTGCCACCATACCTTTTTTGACATATATATATTGTTCTCTCCCTATAGTTTCTTTCGGAATCGCATACCCTTCAGCAATATATACTAAAATCTTTGATGGTTGAAGGGTCTGTCGATTCAAAGAGTCCAATAAGGTTTGATATTTCTTTCCGGCGGTACCCAATGTGCGGATAACAGCTGTATATTTCATCAGTTTGTAAATTTATAGGATTTAAATAAATATAAAAGCAAGTTCATTTTTTCCTCAAAAGCATTCTAAACCATACTAATTTATGCTTTATTCTAAATAGATAAATTCCTATAATGGGAGGAACATAATAAATAATTGAAAGGAAATATTTTCTTAATTTAAATTCAGAAATCCATTTGCGGATTTCTTTTCCTTTTTGATTTAGTTTAAAATTGACAATATATTTTTTGCGATTTATGTAATATTCACCGTCTGCTAAACCTCCTAATGTAGAATAATACATATAAATACACATTTTTTGATATAATACTTTTAATTCTCTCTTTTCTGTTTCTTTTGATAAGGAATAAAAGAAATCACACATATCAAAGGCATCTCTTACTTTTTGAGGATTGAAACTAAAAGATGCACTTGCAGAATTCTTTCGATAAGCATAAAATCTTAATTCTGGTAAATACATACAACGTAAATCTTGCAATAGGACCTGTGAATAAAATCGCATATCTTCTAGAAAAATTCTTCCATTTTCAAATCGAATATTTTTTAGTATACTTCTTCGAAATAGCGATAACACCAAAAAAAACTCCCCATTTATGCAATTCTTAAGAAATCCATAAGATGAAATAATTTTTCCTGACATTGCTAATCTATCAGAAGAGATCAAATGACTAAACAACAACTCTCCATTATTATTTACTGCTTTATATTCTCCACGGATAATATCTAGATTATAATTATCAGCTAGACTAATCATTTGTTCTAAAAATTTTTCATCATACCAATAATCATCTGCGTCTAAAAATATGACATATTTTCCAGTTGCTAAATCCAGTGCTTTATTTCTTGTATCAGAAACTCCAGAATTTATCTTATGGACAACTCGTATACGCGAATCTTTCGAGGCATATTCATCACAGATATTTGATGAAGCATCTGTACTCCCATCATCAACCAATATTAATTCCCAATAAATATATGTTTGATCTAGCACACTATTCAAACATTCTGATAAGAAAATTGCAACATTATATACTGGAACAATAATAGACACAACTGAATTCATTACATTTTAAATCTTTAAAGATTCCTTTATAAAGTCTATCGAATACTTAAGTTTTATATTAAGTTCATCATAAACATCTTTATAATCTATAGTTTTAGATAAAAGAGAACGATAAGAATGATAATCTTTTGGTGATAAAATTAATCTATCAGACAAAGAGCATAAATTCAATAAAGAATAAAAACGACTTAATCCTCTTTCCTCATTTCCGACTGCAAGAAATTGTTTTCTAAAAATAATAGAAAAAACACATCCATGAAAGGAATCAGTCAATACAAACTCAGCATCATCAAAACAACGAAGCCATTGTTCTACAGGTATTTTGACACATTGCTCTAAAGGAAGAAGTTCATTTCTCTCATTATTAATTATCCAAAATGGGGTTAATCCTTTTTCATTGGCTATACGTTTTACTAACTCCTCTTTTTCTTTTGTTAAATCCAACATATAGACAAGCATATTGCCTTTAGATGGTTGAGACTTAACCGTCTTTATTAAATCTCTATAGTCATCGGCTGAAAGTAGTAATGTCGGATCAAGCACCTGAACAGCCTGTGTATCAAAACACTCTTGACAAAGCTTAATACCGGACGACTCACGTACGGACACTGCATCAAATTTCTTCAGCAGAGAAGAACAAATCTTTCTCTGTTCTTCTGTGTATTCGCAATAACCTACACCAAACGAAGCTGCATAGGCAATACGCTTAATACTCGCCTTGCCTAAAAAAGACAAAAATGCTTCTTCTATCGGTTGAGAATATAATGGGCGCCACACTTGATCACTACCTACAACTATCGCATCAAAACGAGTAGCTATCTTAGGTGTCCATATTCTCTTAATATATTGATGAATGTATTGACGTATAAAGCGATCTGTATGTTGTCTAACGATCTGATGAGGGGTTTTAAATATGGCAACCTTTTTGCCTAACACAAAACGTCTGCATAAATTTTTACATACAACCAAAGGATATATAACATAATAAGAACGCCCATATTGAGGTTTTGCCAGTACCTGCACTCTATGCCCCATACGTTCTAATACGGTCTGTAAAGCATAGCATTGCAGAATACCACCATAATTGGCATATAGTGGTTGAGTCAGTATTGCAATTTTCATTTTTAAATTTAGAAAAATCCGATAATTTTAAAACTAAACAAGTCTTTTACCCTAAAACAATTCTTAATTGTTCTATTTTCTATAAAGACATCGTATAATACGAATCACAATATTGGTACTCATGGAAACTTGATAAGAAAAAGTAAAATTTGTATTATTGAATATCGTGTAGAAAAAGTTTCTATTTACAGGTTCTTTTACAGAATGAATTATACTTGGATTAAAAGCGATAACCTCATCTAATTTTTGTTCTTTTAATTGACAATCCAGACTTTTCAGTAAAGTAAATGCATAATCATTGTGAAACAGAATAAGTCCGCAGCCCTTATCATCGTCAATCTCGGGATGAAGCTGGTCAACCCCCCAGAAATCAGCTAAAGTAATATCACTTTGCACATAATGAAGCTTGGCCGAACAAGCATAACAACTAGGGCGTAAAGATAAATCAGATAAAAAGATATCCATATAAGCATCATTATTATAAGGTATCACATTTTTTTCTCCATTCTGATATTCAATTTTTACATGATATTTCTTCCAGCCATTTTCTTTCGATCTAAAACTGATATTTGTAATCTTATCAGCTAAAGAGAAAAACGAATCTCGCTTTTTGATGTGATAAGCATTACATGCCGATTCATACAAATATCCTTGCCAAACTTTAGGACTGGGTACCCCATGACAGACCACATCCACTGTCAAAAGATTCTTATAAAATTTCTGCAGAAAATTCTTCAACCCTGCTATCTGACAAGATGTTCCAGAAAACAGCACTTCTCTTCCCTCATCTAAAAATTTTCTGGCCTGCAAAAAAGAGTCTCCAATACAGCTTTGTACGTATTTAGAACCACGAAAACGAACCAAACCTTCTATCGTATCCGTATAGCTATGCACCACATTCCAGTGTTCATCAAAACAAGCTCCAAACACAATTCCTCCTTTGTGAAGGACCTGTTCTGCAAGCAAGGTAAAAATCCCTCCTGATGAACTTTGCAAACGAATCTTAATATCATTATTTATTCCTGAAAAAGCCATCGGCTCCCTTTCTGAAAAGACAGGATGAAGCACCGGACACACTTTCTCACATAATTTACAGTCGATGCATTGCGACAAATCTACCCTCGGATATAAAAAACCTTCCTTGTCAGCTTTCATGGATATACATTTCTTGGGACATACACTGCGACATGCCTCACATCCACAACACTGCGACTTATCGGTAATCTTAATCATAATGAGAATTTTTGCCTAACCAAAACGATTCTGCTTTTAATGAAATCGCGCTCGTTTCGACTGCAACCTATGAAATAAATAGTCAGAGTAGAACACAAAGTCGTAAGCACGCACATCAACAAAAATCGTACAAATCCATCCGACATCTGCAAGAATAACAGAGTGGGCATAACAGCAGCTATCAAAGTAACAGATAAAACATTACCACAGACCTTATGCAGATAGCGCCTCATCGACAGCCCCACCATCTTACGCAAAAATAAAAGGCGCAACAATAGACACAAAACAGCTACGACCAAAGCTACCACAACAGTTGATTCCGGCGAAAATCCCATCTTTAAACAAAGATAAGACAAGGGGAAGTTCATCAATAACATGCCTCCTACAGCCAATTGATAATTACGAATCTTACCCGTAGCCACTTGTAAGTTAATCAAGGTATTAGAAAGTATGTCACACATCGTCACAATTAAAATAAGCCGTACAAAATTAAGAGTATGCTCAGGATAATGCCCTAACCACAAGGTCAGCACAAAATCAGTTTCGAAAAACATGGGAAGGGCAAATAACAAGAGTATATAGTAGGAGAATCTAGATCCTCGCTCTACCAGCGAAAACATATATTTGTAATCACAAGCCGCATAAGATTTCGTAATCTGAGGATTCAAAGCCATCATAAAATTGCCAGCGAAAGAAACTAACACATTATTTACTGTAGTAGCAATACCACGAGCCGCATTGATAATCGGACCTATAAATAGATTCAACAGAATATTTACCCCTTGATCTTTCAGTAATCCTGCCGTACAGCCAATAAAATTCCATCCAGCAAAAGAACTCATTTCTTTCCAATAGCTGACGTCGAAACTTAACCTAAACTTACACTCTTCAAAATTCCGAGTACAATAATTCCAATAAATAATCTGCATGCTACAGACTACTCCCGCAAGAAGCAACGCATATACAATCAAACAATCGAAAGCAAATCCCGAATAAGCAATAAATAATACAATCAACAATCGAAGTATAATATCCAATATACCAATGTATGCAAACACACTCATCCGTTCATGGGCTACGATAGATGCACCCAACGGCACGCCCAAAAGATTGATGACGAACGTAAAGACAGAGGCTTGAAACACCCAGTTTGCTGCATACAGTCGATTAACAGGTATAGTCATGTGAGTATTCAAAAACCACAGTCCCAATGTTTCGGCAAACACAACAATCACCAAGGCTAATGCCATATGAATACTTAAAGAAGTAGAAAAGACTCTTTTTAAGCCTTCCAGATTTCCTTTTCCCAATTCGAACGTCAGAAAACGGCCAACCGATGAAGACAATGAATTAGAAATCATGGAGAACATCGCCACCACTCCTCCAACAACATTGTATATACCATAATCCTCTACTCCCAGTGCCTGCAGTACCACACGGGAAGTATACAGCGACACCAGCATGCCAAACAGCATGCGTACATATAGCATCAACGTGTTCTTGGCAATACGCTTGGTATTTTCTGCTTGTTCCGTCACAACCTAAAAAATTACGATTTCACCAACTGGATAAATTCAGGCTGAACTTCCACTGCCGCCGTCAAAAGGTTGGGAAGTTCCACAAACAAACGTTTTATGCGTGAGCCTTGCATTTTTTGCAAGCATCCCTCATAACCATCCAAAAGGCCTCCCACGATACGTACCTTTTTTCCTAACATATCCGGATTTATTTCTTCTGGAGTATAAAAACAAGGATTATTCATCGCGTCGACAGCCCTAATGAAACGCTCCATATCTGCATTTCTTACAGTCATAGGCTGGCGGTTGCCACCTTTTATAAAACGGTACTGCAACGTAGCGATTTGTTCTACAAGAGGATCGAGCACTTTACGGGAATCATAAACGAATAACAAATCGGGCATAAAAGGAACCTGCTGGCGAACACGTTTGCCCTGACGAATTCTCAATTTCCACACCATCGGCGTAAAAAATCTGATTTTTAATTCACCGAGCAATTTATAAGCAGGCTGTTTAGCATTCCCCCTTTTCAAATCACGCATCACGAACCATTGACGCAATTCTGTTGTTTCTTTTACAGATTGCATCGTTTCCTGCATGTCTAGGTGATTATTATGCAAGCTGTCCATAGTTCGATAAAAGGCATATTTTCTAGTCCTGCATGCTATCATAAATAACTAAAAAGCAAGCAGTTATAGAATTAATACTCAAAAGTTTTACTATTTCCCCTTCACATCTCCCAAATATAATACTTTGTTAATAAGTACAATTGGATATTCCTAAACGCAACTTATCTCCTAAGATGAGATAATAATTTTTTGTAAGTGGTTAATTATCAGATTATCTTTGTCGTTTATAAATGTTTCTGCCGTCAACGGAGGTTGTTCGTTTCTTTAAAATTATTTTCTTCAATTAACTATAATAAGAAATTCAAGCGTGAATTCTTTCAAACGAACTGAAAAATTCTCTGTTTCACAGTGTGGGATTTGTATTTCACAGTGTGAAATATATATCCCACACTGTGGTTTTTATATCCCACACTGTGAAACAGAGAAAATACCATTAAATTTAAAAGAATTGACAGATAAAAAAGGAAATATCTGGAAGTAATTTTTGAGGATGCTGCCATAAAAATAAATAGTACATAAAGTTGTCTTTAAAAAACAAATTACCAATAAGATAAAAGTAATAACATAATAGAATATAGATTTTATTTTCTATCTTTGCAGCAGAAAGATTATCTCATCTTAGGAGATATTCTTTTTCTTAAAGACTTACAAATCTTTCAGAATTTTTCGATTCGCCTTATCAACTTCCACCGATTTTATGGAATCTAAGTAAATTTGGGTAGTGATTTCAGAATCATGCCCCAATGCTTCACTGATGACGGATAAAGGAATATCTTTCCCACGCGCAATAGTTGCCCAGCTATGACGGCTATAATACAAAGACAAAGAAACAGGTAGTTTAATCAAAGAAGCTATATCTTTTAAATGCCTGTTTATCTTCATCATCTGATTCTGATACTGGCGCCGCTCACTACCATCTTCACGCAAAATTAAAGGAAGAAGATATTGGGTAGGATTTATCGGGTACTTATCTATAATATCCTGCATCTGCCGAGTCCATTCAACGGTCAGCAACTGACCGGTTTTTTTCCGCCTATAAGTAAGATAACCATTCTTTAAATCTTTCTTTTTGAGATAAGCCATGTCTACAAATGACATGCCTCGGGTACAGAAACTGAAAAGAAACATGTCGCGGGCAAAATCCAAGGATGGGGTCAAAGATAAATCCAGTTCTTTGATCTGCTTGATTTTCGCAAAAGACAAACTTCTCTTTACCGTCTTATCTATACCACAATACACTCGCTTAAAAGGATGACAATCCTGGGTCAACCCTTTTTCTACAGCCAGCTTGTAGTTGGTGCGCAGTATGCGCAAATAGAACGAACTGGTATTACGGGTCAGTCCACGGTTCTGCAATTCAGCTTCATAGAGTTCCATCAATTCGGAGTCAATCATGTCGAAAGTCAAATCAACTCCGCAACGGAAAGACATGAAACTATTGAGGGTAGCCTGATAGGTTTCACTGGAACGGACTTTACCCAACTGTTTTTTACGCTGTATCTGCATCTGAATAAAATGAAACACACTGGAATCCTTATCAATAAACGAATTAAAATGTGATGTCAAATCAGAAAATGTCCATTCCTGACCTGAAAGAGCCAGTGTATCTACAATTTTACAAAGTTGATGTAACTCCCAGTCTACATTGAACCGAATCATGCCCAACTGACTGTCACGAGATGAATCTAAAGAGGAGAAAAGTATTTGCCCTGTAGCTTCATCCCATTCATGATTGAAAATTTTATACTTACTTGTGATTCTACAAACCTTACGTTCGTAAATCAATTGGTAAATCAATGAACCTTCTTTTTCCGGATTCACAGATCTCCTAAATTTCAATTTGATAGAAACATTTTTCATTTTGCTAAAAATAATTAGGGCAAGCCCCGACTTTTCCAAGCCAAGACTTGCCCCTGTGAATAAATAAGTTCTCTATTTAAACCGGTCAATCTTCCGGCAGCTCTACCACACCGAGCTTTTTCTTCCCGTCCATCTTGACGGACAAAGGTTTCTCAAACCGTACCCAGCGCAGGTATTTGGTTTCTTCTACCGCCGGCATGCTGTCGAGCAAGGCCTGGTTGTAGATACCGTCGTTCATATAGGCATTGATGGTGAAATATCCTACCCCGAAAGAGGTCAGATTCTGGAAGAAGTGGGTTCCCTGACTGGGGTCTACCCGGTAATTGGTCAGTCCGGCTTCCACTATGATGCGGGCTGCCGAAATGTTGGGCCATTTCACCGGAATACCTAACCACGTGTCACTGCTTCCCCAGCGTCCGGGGCCGACCAGTATGTAATGCTTCCCTTCATCCAGGAACCGACGATTGAGTTTCTCAATGTCATAAGCAATCAACTGGTTATTGGATGCAGAATAGCCATCTGTCTTGACATAAATCACATCCTGTATATCGTCCATCACACCATGTCCCAATGAGTTTTCGCTCTTGAGCAACAAACGTTCATCGGGAATCACGCTCAGGTCTTCATCCAGTCCGGCTTTTACATCAACCATCGGACGTATCTGCAACAGATAGAAGATGCCACTCTTTGTACGGGCATCAAAATTGACGGCAAACTCGATTTCTACCGGACGGCGCATTTCGCCCTGACCGTATTTCTGTGCCAACTGCAGGATACGGGCCAACGGGAACACATCGTGCTGAAGGATATTGGCAAAGGTTATCAGCTTACGTCCGCCGGGATAAATACCGTCGCGTATCACCATGTCGTACGGGTCGTAGGTGGAAGCAATGAAGTTCAAAGCTCCGTCAGCTTCAGCGTCTTTCACATGAAGTTTCAGCAGGTTAAATCCATCGTCAAGCGAGAAATTCTGTCCCAAGTTCTTTAAGTCGAGGGCATAAAAACGAGTCTGGGTTTCACGCAGGGCGATTTCCATTTCACTGGTCTGAAGCACTTGCGTAGGATGATACGGACACACGCGCAAGGTCAGTCCGCCGTCGACAATGTATTTTCCTAACCCCAAGGCCAGACTGACGGTACCTTCTTCGGCCAGCTCGTCATTAATCGGATAATAGTTGATGGAGCGGGCTACTCCGGAAATGGCCGGATAATAGCGGTCGCCGTACTGGGTGCCGACTACTTCCTGCAGGATGACGGCCATTTTCTCCTGGTCAATCACGTTGCTGGTAGCCTGCATATAGGCTTTACTATCCTTATAATATACGGATGCATATACTCCCTTAATAGCATCTCCTAACATACGGAGCATTTCGTACTTGTCGTCCAGATAAGGAATCATGTACGTAGAATAGATTCCGGCAAAGGGTTGGTAATGGGAGTCTTCCAACAGACTAGAGGAACGGATGGCAATCGGTGCCTTCACCGCATCGAAGAAAGCAAAGAAATCCTCTACCAGCCGGTCGGGCAACTTGGCACGAAGGAAGGCACGAAGAATCACGTCGTCGGCCGCATCGCTCAGGGCTATCTGATACAGTTGGTTGGAGTCCATGAACTCGTCGAATATATCGGTACAGAGGACTACGGTTTTCGGAATCATGACCGACGCATTATCAAACTCATCGAACTCTGTATGGCGTTTTACCATGTTGTCAATAAAAGCCAGACCGCGTCCCTTTCCTCCCAACGAACCATCACCGATACGGGCAAAATTGGAATAACGGTCGAAGCGGTCGCGCTGGAACACGGCTACCACTCCCTGATTCTTCATCTTGCGGTATTTTACGATGGCTTCGAAAATAATCTGTCGGTGTGCATCAATATCCTGAAGAGATTCCCACGTAATCTGTTTCAAGAATTCGGCTACCGGGAAGATGGCACGCGAATACAGCCAGCGCGAAATATGATTGCGGCTGATGTGATAGAGGAAAGACTCGGCAGGAATAGCAAATATCACATTTTGCAGCTCCTTCAGGTTATGGATACGGGCCACTTCCTTCATGGTATGAGGGTCACGGAAAATAAAGTCACCAAAACCAAAGTTGTCTGACACCGCCTCACGAAGGTCGATATTCATCTTCTTGGAGTTCTTATCAATGAATACGGCATCCAACTCCGGTGCATAGCAGCGATTGCTTTCCTCAGCCGACTGAAGAATAAGAGGTATAAACGGATCGCGTTTGCGGACTTCACGCAGCAAGGTTACACCAGCCTGCGGGTCATTGACACCCCCGTGAGGGAAACGAGCATCGGAAATAATACCGAGCACATTATTTTGATACTTATTATATAGTTCCGTAGCTTCTTCATAGGAACGGGCCAATACGATTTTAGGACGTCCACGCATACGAAGGGTACGCTGGTGCTCGTTCAAAGCTTCCGTAGCAAACTCCTGGCTCTGGCGGAGAACGAACTTGTAGAGGTTGGGCAATACGGAGGAATAGAAGCGGATGGAATCTTCCACCAACATGATCATCTGTACGCCGACTTCCTTGATGTCATGCTCCAGGTTCATCTTGTCTTCTATCAGCTTGATGATGGACACCAGCAGGTCAGTATTTCCCAACCAACAGAACACATACTCAAAGATGCTCAAATCTTCATGTTCCATTCGTTCCTTGATGCCATGCGAGAAAGGTGTCAATACCACCAGCGGAAGATGCGGATACTCCTTTTTAATATCGCGGGCAATGTCGAAGGTATCGCTATTGTCAGAACCCGGCATACAGATAACCAGGTCGAACATGGTGTTGCGCAACTGTTCCCAGGTTTCTTCTGCCGTAGAGACCTGCGTGAAACGAGGAGGATAGCGCAAACTCAGGTTCATATATTCATTGAAAATCTTTTCGTCAATGCGGCCGTCATCTTCCAGCATGAACGCATCGTAGGGATTGGCCACCAACAATACGTTGAATATACGCTTTGTCATCAGGTTGGCAAACTGCGTATCCTTGAAATACAGCTGACGGAGTTTAATTCTTAGTTTGGTGAGCATGGTATCTTCTTTTAAAGCTTATATTACAGAAACAAAATTCGGAATTTCACACGATTTTTGCAAATCTTTCTTGAGAGTTGATAAAAAACTAACAAAATTCAATTAAAGAGTCAAATTTTCGGGTAAAACTCTTTGATGATACAGGTAATTTTCTATCTTTGCATATACAAAATATTTCATTTTGTCAGACCTTAAATTATTTGATTATGGACATTAATAAAATCATGTCATCACTGGAAGCCAAGCATCCAGGTGAATCTGAGTACCTTCAGGCAGTCAGGGAAGTATTGCTTTCTATCGAAGATATTTACAATCAACACCCCGAATTTGAAAAAGCAAAAATCATTGAACGACTGGTAGAACCGGACCGTATCTTCACATTCCGTGTGACATGGGTAGACGACAAAGGCGAAGTGCAGACAAATTTAGGCTACCGCGTACAGTTTAACAATGCCATTGGCCCGTACAAGGGAGGTATCCGTTTCCACGCTTCCGTGAACTTGTCTATCTTGAAATTCTTAGGATTTGAACAGACATTCAAGAATGCCTTGACTACCCTGCCGATGGGTGGCGGTAAAGGTGGTTCTGATTTCTCTCCACGCGGAAAGAGCAATGCAGAAATCATGCGCTTCTGCCAGGCTTTCATGCTGGAATTGTGGCGTCATTTAGGACCGGATATGGATGTTCCGGCTGGTGATATCGGTGTAGGCGGACGTGAAGTCGGTTACATGTTCGGCATGTATAAGAAACTGACCCGCGAATTTACAGGTACATTTACCGGCAAGGGACTTGAATTCGGAGGTTCACTGATTCGTCCGGAAGCTACGGGCTTCGGCGGCTTGTATTTCGTAAAACACATGCTCGACGAAAAGGGCATCGAAATTAAAGGAAAGACAGTGGCCATCTCTGGATTCGGTAATGTGGCATGGGGAGCTGCTACCAAAGCTACTCAATTGGGAGCAAAAGTAGTTACCATCTCCGGACCGGACGGTTATATTTATGACCCGGAAGGTATCAGCGGAGAAAAGATTGACTATATGCTCGAACTGCGTGCATCGGGTAACGACATCGTGGCTCCATACGCTGAAAAATTCCCTGGATCTACTTTCGTACCGGGACGTCGTCCGTGGGAAGTAAAAGTAGACATCGCACTGCCATGTGCTACCCAGAACGAATTGAACGGCGAGGATGCACAGAACCTGATCAAGAACCAAGTGCTCTGCGTAGGAGAAATTTCCAACATGGGATGTACACCGGAAGCTATTGACGCATTTATCGAACACAAGATGATGTATGCTCCTGGAAAGGCTGTCAATGCAGGTGGTGTAGCTACTTCCGGTCTTGAAATGAGTCAGAACGCCATGCATTTGAGCTGGACTGCTCAGGAAGTAGATGAAAAGCTTCATCTGATTATGCACAACATTCATGAACAATGCGTGAAATACGGTAAGGAAAGCGATGGATACATCAATTATGTGAAGGGTGCAAACATTGCCGGATTTATGAAAGTGGCTCACGCCATGATGGCTCAAGGAATAGTCTGAATATTAAGGATAATTAAAATTTAAAGCAAACATGAACAAAAGATAATTTTTATTCATATCTTTGAATGCTTTAATTTTTAGCACAAAATCTCGTTTAGTTGTATTTGTATTTTGTATTGTAGCTTGCGCTATCCGCCTGTGAAGGTCTGATAGCGCATTTTTTGTATACAAAAAGACCATAGAGAAATAAAAAAAGTCCCGCAAAACTGCAGGACTTTCAATTTTTAAGCGGGTGACTAGTGGGACTCGAACCCACGACATTCAGAACCACAATCTGACGCTCTAACCAACTGAACTATAGTCACCATGTTGGTATGAAAAATCGCTTTTAAAGAAAGGGTGACTAGTGGGACTCGAACCCACGACATTCAGAACCACAATCTGACGCTCTAACCAACTGAACTATAGTCACCATGTTGGCTTCCTTCTCAAAAGCGATGCAAAGATAGAGGATTTTTCTGAATCTGCAAACTTTTCTTCAAAAAAATCTTCTATTTTCTCAATATATTGCTTTTTTCCCAGCCAACAGCGTATTTTTCATCAATGAAACAATGGTCATAGGACCTACCCCACCCGGCACCGGCGTAATGTAAGAACATTTCGGAGCTACTTCGTCAAACTTCACATCACCCGTCAATTTAAAACCGGATTTTTTAGAGGCATCGGGCACACGTGTAGTACCTACATCAATCACAACAGCTCCTTCCTTCACCATGTCGGCTGTCACAAAATTAGGTTGTCCCATGGCAGCTATCAGAATATCGGCTTCCTGACATTCCTTCACCAAATCCTTGCTCCGGCTGTGACATACGGTTACTGTGGCATCCCCCGGACAAGCTTTCTGCATCATCAGCATAGCCATTGGCTTTCCGACAATGTTGCTCCGTCCTAAAATAACGCACTTTTTACCTTTAGTCTCAATCTGATAACGACGCAGCAGTTCCATAATACCATTAGGCGTTGCAGAGATATAACAAGGAAGACCTATCGACAAACGTCCTACATTGATGGGATGGAAACCATCGACGTCTTTACGATAGTCTATCGTTTCAATAACTTTTTGCTCGGAGATATGAGCAGGCAACGGAAGCTGTACGATAAAACCGTCCACATCGGAATCAGCATTCAGTTCCTGTACCTTTGCCAGAAGTTCTTCTTCTGTTACATCTGACTCGTAGCGAATCAAAGTTGATTTGAATCCGCATACTTCACAAGCCTTGACCTTTGCAGCTACGTAAGTTTCACTACCTCCGTCATGTCCGACTAAAATGGCAGCTAAATGAGGACGCTTCCCTCCCTTGGCTACAATCTCAGCCACTTCGGCAGCAATTTCCTGTTTCACCTGTTCTGAAACAGCTTTTCCGTCAATTAATGTCATAAATTACTCCTTTCTGTTTTACGAATTACACAAATGTAGAAATTTTAAAACAAAGACCTGCTTATTTTTCGGTTTTTATAGCAATTATTACAGCTATAGAAGAATTCTTGAAGCAACAGAAAACAAGTCGACAAAAAAATATTAACTTTGCCCCGTTATTTTAATTATGCAGAAGAGAATATTCCACATACTGTTTTTTGCAACAAGCTTGTTACTGACCTTCAGCTTGTTTCCACAGGCATACGCTGCGGAAACAAAATTCACCGTCGTGATTGACGCCGGACACGGGGGGCATGACCCTGGAGCAGTAGGCAGAAGAGGAAAGGAAAAAAACATCAACTTGAGTGTAGCTCTAAAACTGGGACGGCTCATCAAACAAAACTGTCCAGACACAAAGGTTGTATACACACGCGAAAAAGATGTGTTTATTCCGCTGCATAGAAGGGCTGAAATTGCGAATGACGCCAAAGCTGACCTCTTTATTTCTATCCATACCAATTCTGTGGCTTCAAGAAGCAGCAGGGTCAGCGGTACGGAAACCTATACCCTTGGTCTTCACCGAACAGAAGAGAATCTGGAAGTAGCCAAGAAAGAAAATGCGGTTATTCTCATCGAAGATGACTATAAACAGCGTTATGCCGGATTCAACCCGAACTCAGCAGAAAGTTACATCATATTCGAATTTCTGCAAGACAAGAACATGGCACAAAGTGTCAATTTCGCAACAGCAGTGCAACGGTGTTTCCGGAATGCCAACCGTACCGACAAAGGAGTACACCAGGCCGGATTTCTGGTACTACGTGCTACATCAATGCCCAGTGTGCTGATAGAACTTGGATACATCACTAATCCCACAGAGGAATCATTCCTATTGTCTGAGCAAGGTAGTTCTACACTGGCCCAAAGTATCTATCGGGCATTTCTGAATTATAAAGGAGAAAAAGTTGCGGGAAGCACCCGACTAATGGCTGTTGAAAACGCCGCTCCTCCAATGGAAACTCCAGATACGCCAGAAGTAGAAGCATCAGAAGTGACTACCACACCCGCAAAACAAGCTGCTTCGCGAAGCAATGAAGTGAACCCTACGGGAAAGCCTGTATTCAAAATACAGATACTTACATCCGACCGTAAGCTTTCCCCCAAGAGCAAACAGTTCAAAGGACTTTCTCCTGTAGACAGTTATAAAGAAAAAGGTATCATAAAATACACATACGGTTCAGATACAAACTACAACAAGATACTCCGCTTGAAAAGAAGTAAAGTAGACAGTAAATTTAAGGATGCGTTTATTATTGCCTTTAAAGACGGGGTAAAAATGAACATCAACCAAGCAATACGAGAATTCAAACAAAACAGATAACAAAAGAGAAAGAATATATATGAAGAAAGAAGTAAAAATCGGATTAGCAGGAATCGGAGCATTACTGATTCTTTTTTTCGGCATCAACTACCTGAAAGGAATCAGCATGTTCAAACCGGAAAGTTACTATTACGTAGACTTTACCGATGTGAATGGACTGGCTCAATCAAGCCCTGTATTTGCCAATGGTTATAAAATAGGTATCGTACGCGACTTGCAATACGACCATCAGCATCCCGGACATGTCATTGTGGGCATTGAAGTAGATCAGGACTTGCGTATCCCCACAGGAAGTAAAGCTGAATTGGTGACAGAAATGCTGGGAACCGTTAAGATGAACATGATGCTGCAATATGAGTCAACCACCTTCCTGAACCCGGGAGATACCATTGAAGGAACTGCCAATACCGGTATCCTGGGAAAAGCGGAAAAAGACTTGCTCCCCAAAGTAGAACAGATGATGCCGAAACTGGACTCTATCCTGAGTTCACTAAACCAGTTGTTAGCTGACCCGTCATTGAAACAGACACTGCACAACGCAGAAAAGCTGACAGCGTCACTGAATGCAACCAGCATACAACTCCATGGGCTGATGAGCAAAGATATTCCTCAACTGACAAGCAACGTAACCGCTATCACTGAAAACCTGAAAGGCATCAGTGAAAACTTGAAAGGAATTGACTATGCAGCTACTTTCCAAAAAGTAGACTCCACCCTTCAGAATGTACACCTGCTGACCGAAAAGTTAGGCAGTAAGGATAATTCTATCGGATTACTGTTGAATGATGATGCACTGTATAAAAACCTTAACGCTACATCTGCCAATGCAGCCTCACTTCTGAAAGATCTGCAAGAGCATCCAAAACGTTATGTACACTTCTCACTCTTCGGAAAGAAAGATAAATAAACACATATAAATCAAACAGATAAAAGAAGGCATATCCAGTTTATGCCTTCTTTTTTGTCTCCTTAAACAGAGCGCCATTTCTAAGCATAAAATATTACGAATAGGTTACTATATAGAAATATTCTAAATAGTAAAGCTCTAAAGATACATTTTCTTATAAGAGTGCAACCTTATGATTTTCAAAGGGAAACGACAAAATAGAGCAGTATATAGCCTTACATATAGGCAAAGTTAAATAACTGACAAATAAGAGATTACTAAAAAGCAAGTCAAATTCATTTTATCAATAATTTAACAACTTTGTAACCTCCTATTTATCAACCCCTTAATTTATTAAAATAAAAAGCAAGGAAAAAGCCATTTGTTTTTCTGAAATTTGATTACGAAATTTGCAAGCGTAGAAGTTTCGCTTTATTAATAACAACGCACGTATGATTGAACATAACCAAGCCGTTGCATTGTGGAATCGTTGCCTCTCTTTCATTAAAGACAATGTAAATGCTACGGCTTTTAAAACATGGTTTGAGCCTATCGTACCTTTAAAATATGAAGCTACGGAAAAGGCATTGACAATCGGCGTCCCCAGCCCTTTCTTCTATGAATATCTGGAAGAAAAATATGTGGGACTGCTGCGCGCCGCCATCTATAAAGAAATAGGTGAAGGCACGGAGTTGATGTATTCTATCCTGACAGATAAGACAAACCATATCACTGTTAACATAGAAGGAACCAAACGTTCTTCTGCATTGCCAGAACAGGCTCCTGTTTACAATGGGAACAAAGCACCCAATCCTCTGCAAGCTCCGGCTCCACAGGATTTGGATCCGCATTTGAACCCGAACTATAACTTTGAGAACTTCATCAAAGGAAATAGCAATGAATTTTCAAGAACGGTAGCGGAAACTGTAGCACAGAATCCGGCACGTACCTTCAACCCGTTATTCATTTACGGCCCATCAGGTGTAGGTAAGACTCATCTTATCAATGCCATCGGAACCCGTATCAAGGAATTGTATCCGGAAAAACGCGTATTGTATGTATCGGCTCACCTTTTCCAGGTGCAGTATACAGACTCTGTACGTACAAACCACTTCAATGATTTCATCAGCTTCTACCAAACTATCGACGTGCTTATCATTGATGATATTCAGGAGTTTGCCGGAGTAACCAAAACGCAAAATACATTCTTCCATATCTTCAACCATCTTCATCAGAACGGAAAACAGCTGATTCTGACTTCAGACCGTGCCCCTGTGATGCTTCAAGGAATGGAAGAACGATTGCTGACCCGTTTCAAATGGGGACTGGTAGCCGAACTGGAAAAACCGGATATTGAACTGCGGAAAAACATCCTGCGTAATAAGATAAAACGCGATGGACTGACCATTCCGGAATCTGTCATCAGCTACATCGCAGAAAGCGTGAACGAAAGCGTACGTGAACTGGAAGGTATTGTCAACTCGTTATTGGCACAATCTATTTTGTTCAAACGGGAAATCGATTTGGATTTGGCTCAACGCATCGTCAGAAAGGCTGTGAAGTGCGCAGAAAGCAAACCGATGACGGTAAGCGACATCATTGCCAAAGTATGCGAGCATTACAAGATAGATGAAACGGCCATCCATACCAAAACCCGTAAACGGGAAGTGGTACAGGTAAGACAAGTGGCCATGTATCTGGCTAAGAAGCACACCGATACGTCTTCCTCCAAAATTGGTCAGCTCATCGGAAACAAAGACCATGCTACCGTATTGCACGCATGCAAGATTGTGAAAGATCAGGTAGACGTAGATAAATCATTTAAGGCAGAAATCGAAGAAATTGAAATGAGTCTTCGCACAAGATAATAAAAATGGCGACTGGAGTTCCAGCCGCCATTTTTATTATCTTTCAACTATCAACTATAATCACTTATCAAATCCCTGACGCTTCAGCACCTTTTTCAAACCTTCAGACATAAATTCATTATCGGCCTTCTTATAGCGAATATCCGTAAAGATTTGAGCCAGCGTCTCGGTATGATTGATTTCGACAAAATGCTTGTTCTCCGGCAGCGCTTCCTTATAAGCATAAATCTGGTCAATCATGGAAGGTGAGTAATCCTGATACTTTTCTTCATGAATAATCCCCTGCACAGGTAAGCGGTCCGGCTGTTCAGGGCACTCATCCGGATAACCAACAGTAATCGTTGCTACAGGAACAACCAGCTCTGGGAGTTCCAACAAATCAATAATCTGATCCGGATTATAAATGGTAGTTCCCAAATAGCAAATTCCCAATCCGGCTTCCTCTGCCAACGTACAGAAGTTCTGTGTCACCAACAGCGCATCCGTAGCCGCATTCAAGAAAGAAATAAAGTTATTATAACCCGGTACCGCCTTGCGCTGTTCACACCATTTACTGAAGCGGTTAAAATCGGCACAGAAAGTGAGCACTACAGGGGCTGAAGTAACCATTGGCTGATTAAAATGAACCGGTGCCAAACGCGATTTCATTTCTGCATTCCGGGTTACCACCACACTATACAACTGCATATTTCCCATCGTAGAAGCACGGAAAGACTCCTCCAACAATTCATTCAGTAAAGCGGCAGGCACATCATCCTGCTTGTATTTACGAATGGTCCGTCTGTTCTTTATTGATTCCATAATATATAGGCTTTATATGATACTACACAAAGGTAACAAGAATCCTTGAATATCCCTACTTCATTCTTAAGCAAGAAACACGTATATTTCAAGCATGTTTCCCGTTTTGGAAAACTTTTCAGATTTACAAATTCCACAAGCAACTAATTATCAACACAATAAAAAATAAAAACAGAAAACCATCCACATTGTTAATAACTTATTTCTTTTTTATTTTGCCAATTAAAAAAACATCTTTAGATTTGCAGACGTTTGTTAGAAATAAGAGCAAGACTTCTACACTTTTACTTATTTTTATTGATAACAAACTTATTCATATAACAACCGTGGAAAAAAAAACGTACAGCTACGATGAAGCCTATAACGCTTCATTGGAGTATTTCAAAGGAGACGAGTTGGCCGCACGTGTTTGGGTAAACAAATACGCGGTGAAAGACTCATTTGGAAACATCTATGAAAAATCGCCAGAGGATATGCATTGGCGAATTGCCAATGAAGTAGCCCGCGTAGAGGCTAAATATCCTAATGCTCTCAGTTCTCAAGAACTTTTTGATTTGCTTGACCATTTCAAGTACATCGTTCCTCAGGGAAGCCCGATGACCGGAATTGGAAACGATTACCAGATTGCTTCATTATCAAACTGCTTTGTAATCGGACTTGACGGAAGTGCCGACTCATACGGGGCCATCATCCGCATCGACGAAGAGCAGGTACAACTGATGAAACGACGTGGTGGTGTAGGACATGACTTGTCACACATCCGCCCGAAAGGTTCTCCGGTAAAAAACTCAGCCCTGACTTCAACCGGTCTTGTTCCATTCATGGAGCGTTATTCTAATTCTACTCGTGAAGTAGCACAAGACGGACGCCGTGGTGCCCTGATGCTGAGCGTCTCCATCAAGCATCCGGACTCTGAATCTTTCATCGATGCCAAGATGACCGAAGGAAAGGTAACCGGAGCCAACGTCTCTGTAAAATTAGACGACGAATTCATGCAGGCTGCTGTAGAAGGAAAGCCTTATACCCAGCAGTACCCGATAGATTCACCCAACCCGATGGTTTCAAAAGAAATAGATGCGTCAGCTCTGTGGAGAAAGATTGTGCACAACGCATGGAAATCAGCCGAACCGGGTGTATTGTTCTGGGATACAATTATCCGTGAATCTGTACCCGACTGCTATGCAGACTTAGGCTTCCGTACGGTATCTACCAACCCATGCGGTGAAATTCCATTGTGTCCGTACGATTCATGCCGCCTGCTGGCCATCAACTTGTATTCATACGTAGTAAATCCTTTTACGCCGGATGCATACTTCGACTTTGATCTGTTCAAGAAACACATCTCACTGGCTCAGCGTATCATGGATGACATCATCGATCTGGAGCTGGAAAAGATTGAACGCATCCTTGAAAAGATTGACTCTGACCCAGAGAGCATGGAAGTAAAAGGAAGCGAACGTCATTTGTGGGAAAAGATTTACCACAAATCAGGACTGGGACGCCGTACGGGTGTAGGTATCACTGCAGAAGGTGACATGCTGGCTGCTATGGGATTGCGTTATGGTACGGAAGAAGCTACTGAATTCTCTGAAAAAGTTCACAAGACAATTGCATTGGAGGCTTACCGTTCATCTGTAAACATGGCTAAAGAACGTGGTGCTTTCGAAATCTACGACGCAGAACGTGAAAAGAACAACCCATTCATCAACCGTTTGAAAGAAGCTGACCCGGAACTGTACGAAGAAATGAAAAAGTACGGTAGAAGAAACATTGCCTGCTTGACCATTGCTCCGACAGGAACTACCAGCTTGATGACACAGACTACTTCCGGTATCGAACCGGTATTTATGCCTGTGTACAAACGCCGCCGCAAAGTAAACCCGAACGATGCGAATGTACACGTAGACTTTGTGGACGAAACAGGAGATGCATTCGAAGAATACGTGGTATTCCACCACAAATTCCTCACCTGGATGAAAATCAACGGATACGATCCGGACAAACGCTATACTCAGGAAGAAATTGACGAACTGGTAGAAAAATCACCTTACTACAAGGCTACTTCAAACGATGTAGACTGGCTGATGAAGGTGAAGATGCAGGGACGTATCCAGAAATGGGTAGACCACTCTATCAGCGTGACCATCAACCTGCCCAACAACGTAAGCGAAGACCTCGTCAACCAGTTGTATGTGGAAGCATGGCGTTCAGGATGTAAAGGATGTACAGTATACCGTGACGGTTCACGTGCCGGAGTGCTGATTTCCACCAAGAAAAAAGACAAGAAAGAAGAAGAGGAAGAATGCCGTTGCAAACCGCCTCAGGTGGTAGAGGTACGCCCGAAAGTGCTGGAAGCCGATGTAGTACGATTCCAGAACAACAAGGAAAAATGGGTGGCATTCGTAGGCTTGCTCGACGGAAGACCTTACGAAATCTTTACCGGTCTGCAGGATGATGAAGAAGGTATCGTATTACCGAAGTCTGTCACCAGCGGACGTATCATCAAGAGTTACGATGAGGACGGAACCAAGCATTATGACTTCCAGTTCGAAAACAAGCGTGGCTATAAGATGACCATTGAAGGACTTTCTGAAAAGTTCAACAAGGAATACTGGAACTACGCCAAACTGATTTCAGGAGTACTCCGCTGGAGAATGCCTATCGAACAGGTCATCAAACTGGTAGGTTCTCTGCAACTCGACAGTGAAAACATCAACACCTGGAAAAACGGTGTGGAAAGAGCACTGAAGAAATACGTACAGGATGGTACCGAGGCCAAAGGCGTGAAATGCCCGAACTGCGGCCATGAAACACTGGTATATCAGGAAGGCTGTCTGATTTGCAAGACATGCGGTTCTTCACGTTGCGGATAATCGCTGACGAAATACATATTTTATAAATGCGCAGGCATGAATCGTACGGGTTCCTGAAATTCAGTAATCATACGATTCATGCCTCTCTTATTCATAAAAAAGATGAAACAAAGTGACATGTATATTCATTTGAAGGGACTGAAGCTTTTCGCCTTCCACGGGGTACTTCCACAGGAAAACAAGGTAGGTGCCGAATACACCCTCAACCTGCGGCTGAAAACCGACTTCAGCCGGGCTTCACAAACTGACGACCTGAACTACACCATCAACTATGCTGAAGTGTTCGAGGCCGTGAAAGAAGAAATGAAAATCCCTTCCCAGCTGCTGGAGCATGTCATCCAGCGCATTGCCGGACGACTGTTTCACGATTTCCCGCAAATCACGGAAATCAAAATAGCCTTGTTCAAACAGAATCCTCCCATGGGGGCTGAATGCCAGGAAACGGGAGTGGAATGCATTTACACCAAAGACTAACGCGATATGAAAAGACTTGTAATTTTTGACCTGGACGGAACTTTACTAAACACCATTGCCGACCTGGCAGCGGCTACCAACTACGCGCTGACTCAGTTCGGTTATCCCACACATGACACGGACGCTTATCGTTTTTTCGTGGGAAACGGCATCAACAAGCTGTTCGAAAGAGCTCTTCCTGAATCGGAAAGGACACCGGAGAATGTGCTGCGCATACGTTCCCAATTTGTACCTTACTACAACCTGCACAATGCAGATTTAAGTCGCCCCTACCCCGGTATCGAGCAACTGCTCACACAACTTCAGGAACAACACATTCAGGTAGCCGTTGCTTCCAACAAGTATCAGGAAGCGACAGAGAAACTTATCCACCAATACTTTCCCTCCATCCATTTTACAGCCGTATTCGGACAGCGGGAAAACGTCCCCACCAAACCTGACCCGCAAGTCATTCATGAAATCATAGGAATAAGTGGCGTACAGAAAGAGGAAGTGGTCTACATCGGCGATTCAGGAGTAGACATGCAGACAGGACTTAATGCAGGAGTGACTACCATAGGCGTATGCTGGGGATTCCGTCCGAAAAGCGAATTAGAGGCATTTCAGCCTGACCTTTTGGTGGAAAATCCAGAAGAAATCGCAGACTTTCTGCAACTCGCTTAACCCCCAAAAAGCAAACATTCTCAGGCGTCCTTGTGCTTCCTCCAAAACGCAAGGACGTTTGAATCAAAACGCAAGTGCATTTAAGATAAAACGTAAGTGCGTTTCAGTTAAAACGCAAGTACATTTTACTTCAAACGCAAGGGCGTTTTTCCAAGGCTGGAAAATCACTCGCGAGCAAGCCGTTTGAGAGCCAGATGATGCCCGGCTTGAGCTGCCTTCTTATACCAGAACATGGCCAGGTGTAAATCAGGTACTCCCGTCCATCCTTCCTCGTACCCCTGCCCGATACGATAAAAAGCATAAGGGTCGGACGAATGACGATAAGCCTCAAAGGCTTGTGGAAGCGACACGGGCAACGTACCGCATCCCTTCCGGTACAAATCGCCCAGGTTGGCCGAAGCATAGGTCAAATCCCCCTGACGGACAGCTTCCTTAAACCAGAACTCTGCCTGATATCCATCGGGGAATACCCCTACCCCTTCCTGATACAAGGTACCAATGTCATTCAATACTACCCCGTCTACGGGCGTTCCTTCGCGATACTCCTTTCCTAACTCCAACAACATGTCTACGTCTTCCCGCGAAAAACTTTCCCATGTTTCCGTGCCGTCGGTCTGCCATGACTTGACACGTCCGATAGACACATGTTGCGGCACATCAACCTCCACATCCATCGCATAAGCCATCCGGTCGGCCAGAAACTCTTCCTTAGTCGCTTCTAACAGCCAGCCTTTCCGAAGCAGGTATTGTATGTAACCATAAATGCGTGAGGTGGAAGAATGAAGATTCACCCCATATCTTTTCAACTGTTCCAAAGAAACATAATGGATTCCGTTTTTCGGGAGCTCCAGGTAACAGCGGGGAATGACAGACAGTATCACCTTCAGCGAGGCTATCTCCTCTCCGATACAGTCTTCTATCCATTGCGCGCCCAGCCTTTCATATACGCTGTAAGTCTTCCCATCCTCCCGCGACATCAGTTTCGGACTATGCCCGTTCAGATGCAAGCCCAGCGTATCAATCAGGTAAGGAAAGAATTTATAGTCATCGTATGAAGACAGTCCGTCCATGCCTATCACAATTTTGCCATGCATGTCGTCGGAAATGACAAACGAAGTAGTGGAATGCTCCGGACGATGAAAATAATAATGAGTTTCCCCACGGTAAGTACCCTGTACGGTCAGTTCCACAGGAACCTCCAGCTTGCGAAAAAAATCCTTTATTTGCAAAGGAGATGCCGCATTCAGTTGAAAAGAAATTCGCATAGTTACCCTTTCTGCTTTTAATAAATCTTTGCTCGAATCTCACCACTACCTATGCACAAACGAGCATCCTTGTCATAAATCACCCCGAATTGTCCGGGCGCTATGCCCTGTATCGGTTCCTCGCTGGAAACATGCAACGTTCCGTCTTCGGCAAAGCGCACTTTTCCAGTCTGAAAGGTATCCGTGTGACGTATCTTGAAACAAATTTCAGTTTCCTGTTCTTTCCATGGATTCAAGGTGATAAAATGAAAATCCTTTATACAGAAGGAATGTCCGAACTGCTTTTCTGTATCATATCCATGCGACACATAGATAATGTTATCTTCCACATTCTTGTCTACCACAAACCACGGACCACCGCCCAGTCCCAGTCCTTTACGCTGGCCAATGGTATGAAACCAGTAACCGCGGTGCTGTCCGATAACCTTTCCGGTTTCCAGTTCTACGACCGGTCCCGGACGTTCTCCCAAGAAACGGCGGATAAAATCATTGTAATTTATCTTCCCCAGGAAACAGATGCCCTGGCTGTCTTTTCGTCGGGCACTGGGCAAAGAAGCTTTCAATGCCATATCCCGCACTTCTTCTTTGAGAAAACCTCCCAAGGGAAACATCAGGCGTGACACCTGCAGGTAATCAATCTGAGCCAGAAAATCGGTCTGGTCTTTCACCGGGTCTTTGGCTGTAGCCAGCCATGTATATCCGTCTATATCCAGTGTAGAAGCATAATGCCCCGTGGCAATCTTATCGTAACCCTGTCCAGCCTCCCGGTCAAAACAGCCGAATTTTATCAGCTTGTTGCACATCACGTCTGGATTGGGAGTCAGTCCACGACGCACCCTGTCCACCGTATAAGCCACCACATTGTCCCAATAAGCCTGCTGCAAATCGACAATATGAAAAGAAAGGCCATACTTGCGTGCAGTGGCAGAAGCCAGTTCAATGTCTTCCTCCGCCGTACAGGTCAGTCCGTCGTCTGTATCCATACCGATTTTTATGTAAAACAAATCGGGCTTGTATCCTTGTTCACACAACAGGTGCACGGCTACTGCACTGTCCACTCCTCCCGAAATCAACGCTGCTATATTCATATCTTTCTTTTTTTAACGGCAAATATACCACCGGCATCCCAAACGCCCAATACCCTTTTCAGGGTATATCTCATTTCAGGGCCTGGAACTGCTCGATAAGTGAAGTAATGTTTGCCGTAAACAAGCGGGCTGAGATAGCCAACAAGATAATACCGAAAAACTTACGGATTACGTAAATACCTCCTTTTCCCAACATACGCTCAATGCGGTCGGTCAGTTTCAAGACGATGAACACCCATACCATATTGAGTATCAAGGCCAGTACAATGTTAATTGGCGCATATTCCGCCCGCAATGAAAGCAGGGTGGTAAACGCACCGGCACCTGCCAGCAAAGGAAAAACCAGAGGCACCAGCGTAGCTTCTTTGATAGGACCTGTATTCTTGAAAATTTCAATATCCAGAATCATTTCCAGCGACATCAGGAAAATGACAAACGCACCGGCCACCGCAAACGAAGCGATGTCCACTTGAAACAGACGCAACATCATGTCGCCTGCATAAAAGAATCCTATCAGAAGCGCAAAAGCAATGAGAGTGGCTTTAAGGGCATTCACGGACCGCCCTTTTTGTTTCAGGTCCAGAATAATGGGAATGGAACCAATGATGTCAATCACGGCGAAAAGAACGATAAAGGCACTCAGAAACTGCTGAAAATCTAATCCACTCATAGCTATATCCAAAATTATTACTGCAAAGTTATGATTTTTCTACACACTTGCAAGGAAAGAACAAACATTATCAGACTGTAAGAAAGAATAAAAAAGATAAAAGGTATTATCGGACGATACTTTCAGTAGGGAAATATACTTAACTTTGTATGTTAAAAGATAACTTAATAAAGTTAACGAGAAATGGAATTGACAATGTACGACAAGCTTTTACAGCTGCCTCTATTTCAGGGTATGTCGAAATTTGACTTCACTGACATTCTGGAAAAAGTAAAAATTCACTTCAATAAATATGAACCTGGAAGCTGCCTGGTAAGACAAGACACTCCATGCAATCAACTTATTTTCGTGCTGGATGGAGAAGTACAGATAGAATCCAATGACAAGACTCACAAATATACACTTTGGGAAAATTTCAAAAGCCCGAACGTGATTGAGCCTTATTCTTTGTTTGGCATGCGCCCTTACTTCACGGCTTCTTACACGGCGGTTACGGAGGTCAACACACTGAACATTGACAAATCATACATTCTCAATGAGCTATGCCGGTATGAGGTGTTCAACCTGAACTACATGAACATGTTGAGCAACCGGAGTCAGGTGATTTACAACAAATTGTGGAATTCGCATATCGGAAAAACACGCGACAAGATTATCAACTTCCTTCTGCTGCGCTGCATGACTCCCTACGGAGCGAAAAAACTGTCCATCCGAATGGAAGATTTGGCACGCCTGATTGACGATACCCGTATCAACGTATCAAACGTACTGAACGACCTGCAGAACCGGGGACTGATTCAGCTGGGACGGCGCACCTTCAGCATTCCTGAACTGAGGGAAGTGGTGCAGCTGTTAGATAAGAAAGACTGAGCATAATTACAACCTTTATTTATTTGAAGCAATATGAACAATCCATTTTTACAGCCCTATCATACACTCCACGATACTACTCCTTTCCAGCAGATACGGATTGAAGACTACGAACCGGCCGTTCGGGAAGGCATGCGACTGGAGGATGAAGAAATTCAGCAAATCACCGGTAATCCGGAAGAACCGACTTTCCAGAACACCATTTTAGCTCTGGAGCATGCCGGGAAAACCCTCGACCGGGTCACTACCGTATTATTTAACTTGTTGAGCGCGGAAACCTGCGACGCGCTGGAAGAAATAGCAGAAAAGCTGACTCCGGCACTGTCTGAACATGCCAACAACATCAGCCTCAACGAGCAGCTCTTTGCCCGCGTAAAAGCAGTGTACGATAAAAGGGAATCCCTACAGCTGACTCCTGAAGAACGTCGTCTGCTGGAAAAATCATACGATGGCTTTGTTCGCAACGGAGCCAATCTGTCTGAAGAAGACAAGGCTACTTTCCGAAAGCTAAGCATGGAACTGAGCAGCCTGACATTGAAATTCTCGCAGAATCACCTGAAAGAGACCAATGGCTACGAACTGGTACTGCACACCGAAGACGAACTGGCCGGACTTCCGGAAAGTGCCATAGAGGCAGCCGCACATACGGCACACGAAAAAGGGAAAGAAAGCTGCTGGGTAATTACTCTGCAGGCTCCAAGCTACGTACCTTTCATGAAATACAGTGACAAGAGGGAGCTGAGAAAGACGCTCTACATGGCTTATAACACCCAGTGCTGTCACGACAATGAATTCAACAACCTGAAGATTGTGGAACAGCTGGTCAACCTCCGCATGGAGCTGGCGCAACTGTTGGGCTTCAAGAATTATGCCGAATATGTACTGAAAAAACGCATGGCCGAAAATAGCGAGAATGTGTACAAGCTGTTGAACGACCTGCTGGAGGCTTATACACCGACTGCCCGTCAGGAAGTAGAAGAAATTCGTGCCCTGGCTCGCGAACTGGAAGGCGAGGACTTCGAGCTGATGCCGTGGGACTTCTCTTACTATGCGGAAAAGCTGAAAAACCGGAAATTCAGTCTGGACGAAGAAGCGCTCCGCCCTTACTTCGAACTGAGCCGTGTAAAAGCCGGTGTATTCGGACTGGCTACCCGTTTGTATGGCATCACTTTCAAGGAAAACAAGGAAATTCCGGTATATCATCCGGACGTACAGGCGTATGAGGTGTTCGACCGCGACGGAAGTTTTCTAGCTGTACTCTACACAGACTTCCATCCCCGCGAAGGTAAGCGTTCGGGTGCCTGGATGACCAGCTACAAGGAACAATGGATAGACGACAACGGATGCAACAGCCGTCCGCATGTGTCCGTCACCATGAATTTCACCAAACCGACCAAGGACAAGCCTGCCCTGCTGACATTCTCGGAGGTGAACACTTTCCTGCATGAGTTCGGACACGCATTGCACGGCATGTTTGCCAATACCCGTTTCCAAAGCATGAGCGGAACCAATGTGTACTGGGATTTTGTGGAACTTCCTTCACAAATCATGGAAAACTTTGCCATAGAAAAAGAATTTTTGAATACATTCGCATGTCATTACCAGACAGGCGAACCCATTCCGCAAGAACTGATTCAGCGCATCGTAGATGCTTCCAACTTCAACGTGGCATACGCCTGCCTGCGCCAGCTCAGTTTCGGATTCCTTGATATGGCCTGGTACACTCGCCAGAGCAAGTTTGAAGGCAATGTAAAAGCCTACGAAAAAGAGGCATGGCAACGTACACAATTGCTTCCGCAACCGGAAGATACCTGCATGAGCGTACAGTTTGGTCACATCATGTCGGGAGGATATTCTGCCGGATATTACAGCTACAAATGGGCTGAGGTACTGGATGCCGATGCTTTCTCCGTATTCAAGGAAACAGGTATCTTCAATCAGGACACCGCCCGTTCGTTCCGTGAGAATATCCTGTCAAAGGGAGGTACCGAGCACCCGATGACATTATACAAACGCTTCCGTGGTCAGGAACCGACCATTGAAGCATTGTTGAAAAGAAATGGTATAAAATAAGGATACAAATGAAGACATTCAGACTCTACTGGTTCTTTACGTTACTCCTGTTACTGACCGGATGTAACCAGAAAGACGATGTGAACGAAATTTTCTCCAGCGGACAGACGTGGCACTGGAGCAACTCCTATAGTACCAGTGACTGGAAGGATGACAACAATTTCAATTCCACACTGACACGTGATGAAGTAGCTAAAATCAACGACAGTCAGGACAGCTACAACATCATTTTCAAGGAAGACGGCACTGTGGAAGGCAACGGAAGTAATTTCAGCTTTACCGGTACATGGAGTGCCAACGGAGAAGACCAGAGCTTTTCTATCCAGTTAAAGCCCAGCGGAAACCGCAGCGGATTGGACAAGACTTTTTATGACGAAATAAGCAATGCTAAATTCTATCGGGGAAGTTCCAGAACCATCAAGCTGTTCAACCTCGACAAGAATCATTATATTCAATTTTATCCTAAAGGATTCAACGATTAAGCATATCACTATGAAACCAACAGAACATAAGCAAGAAATACTGGACAAACGCTACATGCGCATGGCCTTAATCTGGGCCGAGAACTCCTATTGCCAACGGCGGCAGGTAGGCGCATTGATTGTCAAAGACAAGATGATTATTTCGGATGGCTACAACGGCACTCCTGCCGGCTTTGAGAATGTATGCGAAGACGAAAACGGAGTAACCCGCCCCTATGTGCTTCATGCCGAAGCCAATGCCATCACCAAGATAGCCCGCTCCAGCAACAGCAGTGAAGGAGCTACCATGTATGTCACCGCCTCCCCTTGCATCGAATGTGCCAAACTGATTATTCAGGCCGGCATCAAACGAGTGGTATATGCAGAAAAGTATCGGTTGGAAGACGGACTGGACTTGCTGAAAAAAGCCAATATTGAAGTTGTATATCTTAACCCCAATGAATAAATAACATGAAAAACAATAACACACGCTTTATCCCGTTCCTGTTGGCCATCTGCCTGATTGCGGGCATCGCCATCGGCACATTCTATGCCAACCATTTCTCAGGAAACAAGCTGGGCATCATCAACACTTCATCCAACAAGCTGAATGCGTTGTTGCGCATCATTGACGACCAGTATGTAGATACGGTAAACATGGGCGAACTGGTGGAAGAAGCCATGCCGCAGATTCTTTCGGAACTCGACCCGCACTCTTCTTATATTCCGGCCAAGGACCTGGAAGCTGTAAACGCCGATTTGAAAGGTAGTTTCAGCGGTATCGGTATCCAGTTTACCATTCAGAACGATACCATCCATGTAAACAGCGTCATTCAGGGCGGTCCCTCGGAAAAAGTGGGTTTGATGGCAGGCGACCGTATTGTAGAAGTAGATGATTCTGCTTTTGTCGGCAAGATTGTGACAAACAGTGAAGCCATGAAACGCCTGAAAGGTGAAAAAGGCAGCAAGGTGAAACTGGGTGTTTATCGTCCGGGCGAAAAAGACTTGCTTCATTTCACCGTTATCCGTGGAAACATTCCAGTGAAGAGTATCGATGCCGCCTATATGATTAATGAGAAGGTAGGCTACATAAAAGTCAACAAGTTTGGTGAAACCACTTATCCGGAACTGCTTATCGCACTGGCTAAACTGAATCAGAAGAACTGTGAAGGTCTGATTGTCGACCTGCGTGGAAACACGGGAGGTTACATGGCAGCTGCCATCCAGATGGTCAACGAGTTCCTACCTAACAACCGTCTGATTGTCTACACCCAAGGACGCAAGTCACCGCGCGAAGACTACAACTCCAACGGAACAGGAAGCAACCAGAAGATGCCGCTTGTAGTACTGGTGGACGAAGGTTCGGCTTCTGCCAGCGAAATCTTTGCCGGAGCCATCCAGGACAATGACCGCGGTACCATCGTAGGACGTCGTTCTTTCGGAAAAGGTCTGGTACAGCAGCCCATTGAATTCAGCGACGGTTCGGCCATCCGACTGACTATTGCACGCTACTATACCCCATCTGGACGCTGCATACAGAAACCTTACGAAAAAGGAAAAGAATCGGAATATGAACTCGATCTGCTCACCCGTTATGAACACGGTGAATTCTTCTCTGCCGACAGCATCAAGCAGGATGAAACTGAAGTATATCACACCCGTCTGGGCCGTCCGGTATATGGAGGAGGAGGTATCATGCCCGATATTTTCGTACCACAGGATACGACTGGTATGACCTCGTACTTCCGCATGGCTGCCAACCGTGGACTGATTATCCGCTATACGTTCGATTATACCGACCAGAACCGCAGCACCTTGCAGAAATATGATACTCCGGAAAAGATGGAAGCTTATCTGAAAGGACAAAACCTGCTGAACAAGTTTGCTGCATGGGCGGAGAAAAAAGGCTTGAAACGCCGTAACAACCTGATGATGAAGTCACGCCGCTTGTTCGAAATGAGCTTGTACGGAAACATTATCTATAACATGCTGGGTATGGAAGCATACGTGGAATACCTGAATGAATCGGACAAGACCGTACTGAAAGCCGTAGAAATTCTGGAAAAAGGTGAATCTTTCCCTCAGGCTCCGGCTCCTCAGGCAACAACCGACAACAAGAAATGATACTTCATGGATAAAAAGGAATTGCGACGGTACATCGCACAACAAAAACGGAATTATTCCGTTGCTCAAAAAACTGAATGGTCTTCCAGCTTATTTCAAAAGCTGGAGGGCCATCCATTGTTTTTGCAGGCACACACTCTCCTGCTATATCACTCACTACCCGATGAGGTACAGACACACGAGTTCATCAAGCGCTGGCATCCATACAAGCGCATCGTACTTCCCCTTGTCAAAGGAGAGGAACTGGAGTTCCGGTATTATGAAGGGGAAGATTCATTACAAATCGGTGCTTTCGGCATTGAAGAGCCCACCGGCAGCCTGGTAGAAAATCTGCATGAAATAGAGCTGAGTATTATTCCTGGTGTGGCCTTCGACTGCTCAGGCAACCGGTTAGGACGGGGAAAAGGATACTACGACCGCGCTTTGACCAAGCTGCAATCCTATCGCATAGGAGTGTGCTTTCAATTCCAACTGCTTCCACATATTCCCGTAGAAGCCACAGACCTGCCCATGAACGAAGTATGGACGGAACAAGGCTGCGTATTCAGCGGAACACAATGTTCACAATAACCTGGGAGCCGACCTGGGCATTCAGGTTACGAATCAGCATCTCACGTCCCATCATCAGTTCCTGACGAATCACGGAAGAAGAAAGGCTGACATAAAGTACCTGGTTTTTAATAAAAAGATTCGTGGTGTAACGGGTGATGACTGGTCCCACCACATCTTTCCAGGCATCTACCAGACGATATTCGTTCAAGGGAGTCTCCAGTCCTTGCTGGCGGAGAAACTGGCGGAGCACATCGCCAATCTGTTCTATATTATTCCGCTTCATAAGACTCCTTCCGTTCGGACACTTCTCCGTTTTCCACCTCAAACAACTTATAGTCGCCCTCTATCTTTTTCAAGATACGGTCCAGATGGTCACGGTTGGTATCGGTAATAAAAATCTGTCCGAAATTATCTCCTGCCACTAACTTGACAATCTGCTCTACACGAAGCGCATCCAGCTTGTCGAAAATATCATCCAGCAGAATCAAAGGAGTCGTACCGCTTCCGGTACGCTTCAAAAATTCAAACTGTGCCAACTTGAGGGCAATCAGATACGTTTTGTTCTGGCCCTGAGAACCTTCCCGCTTCATGGGGAACTCTCCCAACTGCATAATTAAATCGTCCTTATGAATGCCTTTCAAGGAATATCCCATCACCCGGTCACGCTGACGGTTGGCACGCAGCAGGGCAAGCAAATCCCCCTCTGCCGCATGCGACTGGTAAGAAAGCTTTACTTCTTCCTGGTTTTGGGATATATAAGAATAATATGACTGGAAAATCGGAATAAACTCTTCGATAAACTGCTGACGTTTGCGGAATACCACTTCACCCGTAGAAGCCATCATCTCTTCCCATACGTTCATCAGTTCTTCGTCGGGCTCCAATTCCGCTTTCAACAACGTATTACGCTGCACCAAAGCCTTGTTGTAGCGAATCAGCGCATCCAGATATTCACGGTCGAACTGCGAAATCACCACGTCCATGAAGCGTCTTCTTTCCTCACTCCCCCCGGCAATAAGCAACGTATCAGCCGGAGAAACCATCACTAAAGGAATCAGTCCGATGTGGTCGGACAAACGGGTATATTCTTTCTTATTCCGCTTGAACTGCTTCTTCTGCCGACGCTTTAACCCGCAATACACTTCTTCCGGATCGCCTCCTTCGGTTTCATAAAAACCTTGCAGCACAAAGAAGTCCTGCTCGTGCCGTATATTCTGAGAATCAATGGGATTGGTTGCACTCTTACAGAAAGACAGATAATACACGGCATCCATCAGGTTGGTCTTTCCCATCCCGTTCTTTCCGATGATACAATTCATCTTGCGGGAAAAAGCCAGCTCGGCCTGTTCCAGATTCTTATAGTTTAATATCGAAATGCGTTTAAGCCACATAAAAACAATCACTATTTGGGATACAAAATTAACAATAAAAGCAAGATTGATTAAAAAAACTGCCCGCAAATTTCATTTATACACATAAATCAACTACTTTTGCTGTCCAAATACGTGGATTGGAAAAATAATAAAAAACAAATATCAAATGACTGAACAAAAACACACTAATGACCCGTTGAATGTAGACGAAGCGCTCAGCACTTCAGAAGCATTCCTGATTAAAAACAAGAATGTACTTTTGGGAGCAGTAGTTGCTCTGGTAGTTATCGTCGGAGGTTTCCTCGGATACAAACATTTCATTTCTGAACCGAATGAGCTGAAAGCTTCAGAAGCTATCTTCAAAGGTGAACAGTACTTCGGAGCTGATAACTTTGAAGTTGCCTTGAAGGGTGACAGTCTGGGATATGCAGGTTTTGTGAAACTGGCAGACGAATTCAGCGGTACAGATGCAGGAAACCTGGCAAACGCATACGCAGGACTTTGCTATGCACAGTTAGGCAAATACGAAGATGCTATCAAGTATCTGGATAAATTCAGCGGTGATGATTTACTGGTTGCTCCTTCAGTAATGGGCGCTCTGGGAAACTGCTATGCACAGACTGGACAGCTTGACAAAGCTGCCGCTACTTTGCTGAAAGCAGCTGACCGTGCCAACAGCTTGTCAATTAGCCCGATTTTCCTGATTCAGGCTGGACAAATCCTGGAAAAACAAGGAAAAAATGCAGAGGCTGTAGAAGCTTACAAGCAGGTTAAGAACAAATACGGTAACTCATATCAGGCAATGGATATCGATAAGTACATCGAACGTGCTTCTTTGAAATAAACCACAAGAAACATACTTCTATTAGTATAAGTATCATTCAGGCCGGACCGAGGTTTTTCGGTCCGGCTTTTTTCTTTAACATACAAACTTAAAAAGACAAACAATATGGCTACAGCTTATCACAATCTTTCAGATTACGACTTTAACTCCGTACCCGATGCCTCACAGATGCGCTTCGGTATCGTAGTGTCTGAATGGAATCATAACATTACAGGAGCTTTGCTTGAAGGAGCAGTCAACACATTGAAAAAACACGGGGCAAAGGATGAAAACATCCTGGTATATTACGTTCCGGGCAGTTTCGAACTGACCTTCGGCTCATCACAGCTCGTTAAAAGCGGAAAAGTAGATGCAGTCATCGCATTAGGCTGCGTAGTACGTGGCGATACGCCTCATTTTGACTATGTGTGTGCCGGAGCCACTCAAGGTATTACAGAACTGAATGCAACTACCGATACACCAGTCATTTACGGCCTTATCACAACTAATAACATGCAGCAGGCAGAAGACCGTGCCGGAGGAAAATTAGGAAATAAAGGTGACGAATGTGCAATTACAGCAATAAAAATGATTGATTTTATTTGCAAGTTAAAAAAATAATCGTACCTTTGCATCGCAATTGAGAAAAGCACTAAATCTTGATTGCGGACGGGCAAATACCAGAGTGGCCAAATGGGGCAGACTGTAAATC